>JGI24159J19872_10007135_pt1 | contig 14630 bp, 10 predicted proteins | sample Ectturendosymbi4_FD_19872 | JGI IMG/M metagenome (IMG submission 19872) | reverse complement strand
TTCGTGCATTGTAGAAGCGTAGTCATCTGCTGCACACTGCAACATTTCACAATCAGATTGCCATTTCTCAACGGAGAGCAACCCTTGTACGAGCCTATGCAATTTTCAAGGCAGTTATGAATAAACACTGGGTTATAAGCTTTAACTCCCTGCCTGTCTTGCTTTCTAAAACAACCAGGAGCAAATCCAAGGCTTTGTTCTGTTTGCTGCAACTTTCACCGGAGCGAGCAGTTGAATCGGTTTTCGATTTTCGCTTTCTCAGGGCTCGGAAAGATTGAGCATCCTTATGATACTCCGACGTGTCTAAGTCATCGTCGTCCATCTCTGGGCGCGAAGCACACCCGCCTTCTATACTTCGAGCAAGTTCGGGGAAAATAATAGAATATCTCCACCCTAATAAGAGAACAACTCACGCCAAAGAACAAGCGGAAAATGGAAAATAGAAAAATTAATGCCAAGACAAATTTACACGGCAATAAGCTCTCTACGCGGACAAATGCTTTTCACCAACCTTCCCATAGAATAGTGATATGGTGGTTTGGTTTTGGCGCGTTATAACTGCAATGGTCTTGTAGCGCCACGAGTGAGTTTGTACAATTTCTGGTTCGTTTTCCTGTTCCCTGCAACTCTTCCATATACCGTGCGCCTGGTAAGAAGGCTGCAGTGCCAATTTTTAAGGTTTTTGTAAGAACCAGCTGAGAGTCAAACTCTCGACCTACCAGCCCCGAAGCGGACCATAGAATAAAATGAATTACCAGCAAAGGCGACAGCATTTAGTGATCGGAAAAGTGTTACAGAACGCGAAAAACAAATTATCACACGGCGTGGAATAAATCATTTGCTCCCCGAAACAATGTAACAATCAGCGCCGCGGAATCTGTGCCATGCTCGCACAAGGAACATTCGAGAAACACAACTCTTGACAATAACAAGGTAACTATTTCTTATTTATTTATTGACTGGTGATACGCTTGAAGTTTACAAATTTTCGTATCGAAGCACAAGCAGAACACAGTCAACAAGACAGCGTTTTAAAAGACCATATGTCCAAAATGGGGATATCATTAAACAGGTCTTTTGCAGGAATGAGCTATTAAATGTTAACAACAAATGCAAATGTTTTCCCGCGCAAACCATACATCAAATGGTACGCACCACATGGCAGAAGCAATAAGTAAGGTTTGTCAAAAACAAACTATCTTATACATGTAGATTATGATCTACAAGTATGCGTCTACTTGTAGTCCGTGGATCCCTAGTTAAACATTTCGGTGAAGGTGTATAGGGTGTACTCTCTGTGGTTGAATCAGTTAAATTTCAATTCGTGCTGGTTTAGGTCAAGCATAACATGGACAGTTATGCATTGTGGATGAACGTCAAGAGCAGAGGTTCTTAAACATTTTTCGTCGTGGCCCCTTTAGCATAAGCCATTGTTACTCGTGACTCACCTAACCTCCAAATCAAACACGAAAAGCAGAACAACAATTAAATTGGCATTTTCCTGTTTTGCAACAATATGTCGTTGCCACATACTCACAGCCCCTTGCGAACCTTTCACGCCCCTCAAGGGGGGTGTGCCCCCGCAGGTTAAGAACCACTGGCCAAGAGGAAGATTAACGCGATGTTTGATGCTATTTAAAAAAGCGTAAATTTGCGCAAGAGGCAAGGCGGGAGCGTGTTTAACAGTTACATATTCTTGACCTAATCAATCCAAAATTTAATCAATCCAAAATTTGACTAGTTTACAAAAATACGAATTCATGCGTAACAAGGAATCTCAAATACTGCATTGTGACAAAGATAATTTTGAAAGTTTTGTTTTCAGTCCTTTTCTGCATGGCTTTTAGCAGCCGCAGTCAGCTAAGCCGATACTGATGTTTCGGAATTAGAAGAAACATTTGCCACCAGCCTGAGAAGGAACTACGATTTTTATTTGAAACTCGTAACCGCAAGGCGTAAGGACCTAAGCCAATAAAAAATCAGCTTGAAAAACGGAATATAACAACAATGAGTCAATGTGTTTGTACGGAAGCACTTGCTTCGCATTTTCTAAACTTTACTTTCTTGCAGACATTGATTATAATTACTTTTGCAAAACTTAACAGTAAAAGCTGACTTCTCTCATTTTGCTTCAAATCTTTTAGTTTTGATTTAGAAAACCTAAAAATTGGCTTGCTCTCATTACTGTCGTGAAGTTTGTTCAACAAGCAAAACAGGAAATGAAATTGCACTTACGTTGTACTAACATAATTACAACATCAAGTTAACAGGTTTTCTCACCTCCATCGATTGTGTTTCCTGAACGAGCTTTTTGTTTTTCCTCTGGTTTTTCAGTACTTTCGGCCGTAACGAGATTGTCAACAACAGCGTTCAGACATGGAAGTGAATGCCGCACTAATGCCTGCATAGCATACATCCAACAATTAGTAACTTTACAAAACCAATACCGTCTGCGTCCATGCATGAACTCCGTACAACTAGCTTTCTATCCAGCAGAGAGGAAAGTTAAATCTTTAAGCTGGGTTTGCTAACTTGTGGGCTCAGTGGATTCCCAATTTCGTTTAAAATTATAGAATGATGGCACGATTCAGGTTCTTTAAAGAAAGCGAAAGATCATACGCCAATAGAACACCATGCCTACTGGTGAATCCGGTCCTACTCAGCCCATCACTGAGTAAGATGATGGACTTCTTTAAAGCCTGTAGGTATTCAGCAATACATTAGCTCTGCCAGTGGAGTATAGTTCGGTCTTTATTTTATGAACGGGAAAGGCGTTCCAGTTTCGTTTTTTGATGCACCATTAAATTATTTGCTCTGAAGATCTTATTTTGGCCAAAATCTTTTACTAAAAATAACTTTTAAGTGCATTTAATGTAACAAGGCCTTTGTTCGTGTAAGAAGATATTGTCAGAAATCTATGTTAATAATACTACTACACATCTGCGCGCAACTACAGTACTTGATCTATAAGTGCAGTTTACGTATAACCTATTTCCATTCTTTTTTTAATTCCCGGTCTGAATATGCGAGGTTTGATTGTTAGTTACCTTTGTAAGAAAGCGGTGTTCATTGTCAGAACAAGAAAAAATACTACGAACTAGTACGAAGTGTAGAAACGTTTGTCAGAATGAAATTTATCTCTCGAGAAAGTAGTTCCTGTGCATTTATTTCTGTTGGAAAATCCTCGAGAAACTTTAGCGTACGTCATCTAACTAAAGAAAACTGCCCGGGTTTATTTGTCTTAATTTGATCACTTTAAACATTCTTTGCTACACACTCATTTATCCAGTGGCGGATTAACATGTTCGAATTAACTGGGCCTTATGTGACTTTGCCTGTTCATAAACATGCTATTAAAGCTTAATTTTGATTTGAAAGAATGTAAAAAATTGGGCACAAAGCCTGTGTATGAACATGGTTAATCGTGTTCAATCTCGTTTTATTTCTTGATATTTCTGATGCATTTGATGGATTGAATGTATGATAATTTTTGTCGCGGGCAGCTGTCCGGTTGTAATAGCTCGAGTGAACATTTAAGAAACTAGACTTTTTCAATAAGCCCCATTATATATTAAGTAGATTTAACATGAGAGGTGCCAAAGCGGTTATTGTTACCGTATGCCTTTTTATACGTGAAGCAATTCCTTGTGGCAAATGTATCCAGGTCAAAGTTTTTGACTTTTCCTGAATATTAACAAATTTTGCTGAAACCTATGTTATTCTCAAAACGGTTGTTTGGAACCTTACACATCTGAAGCGCCACGACTGCAGTGGAGAGAGATCTTTTTCTGCTCCAATAAGAATCAAGAATTACATAAGGTTCACATGAAATACTTGTCACTGTTGGACATAAAATCATAACATTTGTGCAAATTTGACTGTCAGAATATTGTTCTAAATTTTCTGGCATAAATGCTGCAAATTAAAATTAAAAATTATTTTCCGAATGCTAACATGGATGTTTCGAGCACGTATTTATAGCGGAAGTGTCTTCTTGTTGACTTCATGTAGTTTCAGTTTTAATGCGATGAAAAGCTGTTTCTCAATTTTATGTGTCTTCTTTTGAAATAAATACTTGTGCTTAACAATTCATTTTTTTTGTATGCACATATTATTTGCGAGCCCCTGTAGAATCTAGGGCTTGGACGCATAAAACTCTTGAACATAGCATTTGATTTCAAGTTTTGTAGAAGTACTGAATCTGAAAATACACAAATATGTTTTGGATCCATGTCCCCCCACAAATTTGTTTTGGATCCATGTCCCCCCACAAATTTGTTTTGGATCCATACACAAATATGTTTTGGATCCATGTCCCCCCACAAAGGGGTCCATGTCCCCCCACAAATTTTTAGGATATCTAGTCATTTCGCGCTTTGAGAAACGGCGTCCCAAACTAAAATATTATTGCTCGCCTCGAATGAAACATTTTAGCCCCCACAAAAAAATTTTGGGCTCGCCACGCCACTGGGTCACATTGCCTATCCATTCACACGCAGAAGTCACAGTAGTCATCGCCAATCTTGGCGTAGCACGACGCCACCGTCAGTCAAACCACATGCGGGCGTTGTTTGCTGGGGACAGAAGCTCCGCCTGAAAACGTCACTAAGGTTCGTAACTGCTCGCTTTGCGAACCTTGGTGATCTTGAGATTTCGCAACCAGGTACCAGCGGCTGTCATTCTGACATTTTGTAAATCATAATTATGAGCATCCGCTGACATTTAACATGTCATTATTATTACGTAACATTCCGACCTCACTTTGGCGCCCACAAAATGCTGCGCCCGGGGCAGATGTCTCCCATGCCCCCTACTTACGCCACTGGCTACAAGTGCATTCCTTCCAGAATTGATTGCAATATAGATTTTGTAAGACACCATAAAGTTTAAGCATAATGTTCAACAAAAGATATCCTTGTTTGATTTATTATATCTTTGTTTATCAAGAAAACCAACAAAGCAAGGGAGCAAACAAACAACCCTTGCGGGCGTGATGACAAGTTGACAACACAGCAGCGACTGTTTTTTCACTTTAACATCTTTTTCAAAACCGAAAACCAAATAAGTTGTCGGTGGTCATGCGTTTTTTCATGAAAGGGAATCCTTAAATATAATCGATGATATACTGCTTCTGCTGAATCTGGAGAACTATTGCGAAAATGACTTTTACCTGTCACAAACAAAATGTCTCGTTAAAAATGGAAAGGAGAGTCAGGTTGCAACATTACTAAATATAACGAGCTTACCGTTTTGGTTCTGCGTTTTATCAACCGACACAAGCACTCAAACTCCATTTCTACCAGATATCTTGATTCACGATGGTTGTGCAAGTTTTTGGCAATCACCACCTCGCTTTCGGCCAACAAGTTTGGTAAATCATATTGTCGGGCGCAGTTGAAACAAGCAAAACAGTTCTCAGGCGAAACGTTGCGAACCAAGTAATCGACGCAGAGCACTCGTAGATCTGAAAGAGAATCTCAGTGGACAACGCTCGTTAAGGCTTAAGCTGGTGATGTACATGGAAAAACGTCATGTGGACCATCTTGGTTGGTACTGAGGACTTACTGGTTTAGCACAACCCATGTCGCAATTGAAAAACAACAAAACATTAAGATGCTGTTCTTTTTGTTACTCATGTTGTTTCGTATCTGGTAGTAAAACATTAAGAGTTGTGAAAGCTACTACAACACTGTCCCTCAAGCTATTTGCTTTAAAGAAAGTTCGTGGTGATATTTTTTTGCAGAAAGCATGACAATATTGTGTTGAATTCTGAAGAGTTTATTTAAAATGATTTGTTGTACATGGAATACTGCTTGAAAGATGCTATACTATAAAATGTGAACTGCATTAACATTTAAATTCGTTTTGTTTTATTTTTTAACGATTCGTGCACTCACCTGTCAAATCGGTTACTGCCTAGACCGCGATATCCCTTATTGGGCTTCGCGGACCACTGGTGGTCTGCCCATGTATACTGGCACAAACAATTGCAGCAGTGATTCGTAAAAGAAATGATATCGCAAGCTTTTGCAATCGTAAATCATGGTTGCTGTGCCATCTCAAAATTCGTCGTAAAAAGTTGCTTACAGTAGAAATAACCCAATCACTCCCAGCTATGTGGTTAGGTTTGTGCAACATGAGATTGTTCAGTGTCGTTTAATTTTTGTTTTGTATCATCCTTCCACGTTGGGGTTGGGTAGAAAAATTGATGCAACTTACGATCCGGATCCGAGAACAAACACATTCATATATGCGGGTCGGTGGCCCAAGAATTTTGGGAAACCGTGCCCTGGTGAAATAACATAAAATCTTTTACAAATTCCTCAGTCAAATGCATAGAGCAAGGACACTTTTATGTCAACGATCTATGCTTTTCTCTTTTAACCGGTTCGGTGCAGTACAAGATCTTAAAATCCAAAATTGATTTACTGTCAGTAAAATTCTAAGGAATTTATAAAACTCACATTACAATTTCCGTCGAAAAGCCGCATATGGAAAGTAAGCCGAGTAAAGCAACTAGTGTCTCAGTTTATAGCCATACCATTCATATCCAAGTAGTCAGAAGCAGCCATCATATCAAACACTGTTTCATCATTTATTTTCGCTGTACCACTGTAGACATAATCGACAATCAACTGGAATATATCGGAGCTTATTCCTTTTATTTCCACCACATTCTGATATTTTTCTTTCATCTGAACACAAACATGAACAATGTTGACCCACATGTTTCTTCGAATACGTGTTCCTTGTGAATCAACATATTTTTAGGCAGTTGTGTCGCAAACAATGATTGCAGCATCGGTGATCGTTGCGCCAAACAAAAGAACAGTATCATTTTAAGAAAACAGTTCTGCTTAATTAATGATGAAAATACACTTTTAATACCACCGGATCATAAAACATGATTTTCGCAGGTGTCCCGCAAACTTCCTGCATGGAGCAAATGGTCTTTTTTTAATCAGAAAAAGTTCTTCCGTAGCTGATTACAATTGTTCCAGATAAGCTTGTAATCTTAAAATATGCGCACTCGCAACACTCAAAAACTGTTAAGTCCAAAAACCTGTTGTCCTTCCAGCTACAATCCATTCACTGAAGACACCATACGGTACAGATACGTTTCTCTGTTACAAGTTTTTGCAACGCTTCTGGATTTGCGACAATTTGGAATTGCTCACCTCCGATGTGAAGAGTTTGTTAAAAAATTCCGATAATATCCCGAAGAGACATTTGTGTACCTGGAACTGCTTCTTGCCAATTTTCAGAGTGACATCGCGATATTTTTCATTTCTAAATGAAGTGGAGCAGGACGTGATATTTCTTGAAAATGGATCAGTAGGTTATGATGTTCAAATTTAACGTCAAAAAGTCGAAACCTTTTGAATCGAACTTAAGTGAATATATACAGCATGGTGCTTCCGACAAATTCTGTGAAGATTTGTGGATATTGCAAAGATGTAGATCTCGATACTAAAAGGGAATATCAATTCACAGTTGCTTGAACCACATAACCTACGCTATAATAATACATGATCGCATGAGGTAGGAGGCAGGACAATCGTCTCTTGTAAACCAGGATTTGTAAAATGCTTTAAAAACATAAAGTTACGCAAAAATTTCTACAATTGGTTTACTTGATTTTACGGAAAATATTTAAAAAACGTATTTTTAAAAAATTCAAGATTTATTCAAAGCGTAATGTTGCAATAAACTTAAAGGTTTTGATTAATATCAGTTTCTAATCGCTTGTTTGTCCGAATTGAAATTATACAAATGACTATTTTTCTCTTAATTCGAACTACACCTGGAAAGCCGTCGCAAAACTTCATCGGAATATCCTGGTTGCTTTGTGACGGCTCTTGTTCTGTCTGAAAAACATTTTTTCAGTTCTGTTAGTCATTGCACCCTGTAATAACGTTTCAAACGCTTTTTTCAACAAGTGATTTGAAAAAAATTTGTTTGCAGCATTGCATACCAAATAGCTTTTGTTTTCTGATTTTTACTTTGGTTTCTGACCTCATTACTGCAAATCGTACGTGGTTCTGCACAAACCAATTTTCAGTCCAAGGTAAGTTGATCAAATTTCTGTGAATTAGAATCATAGCAATCTGCTTGAAAAAAACATACACCGTCCATAGAAAAGGAACTTTTTGGATTGAAAGGTTTTACATAAACTTTAAAGCGCAAAACATTATGAAATGAATTTGCCTAAAAGAAAAACAACGCCATTGCTGGTTCGCTCTTAATTCCAAAAGTGCAATCATGCGTGAGCAGGGTCGGGGGTGTAGGAAGCGCGTTTGCAAGCGCACCCCTAAAAGTTTTCATTTGTTGAAAATCCGGGCAAAATTCCGAAAAATTTGTGCAAAATCCTTGAAAATCTGGGCAAAATCCCTAAACATCTAGGCAAAAGCCCTAAAAATCCAGGCAAAAATGGCACTCAACGTTGTTTGACTTCAAAAAATGGCGACCAACGATTTGCAGAAAAACACATGAAGACCTTTTTTTGGAGGTCACACCAAAAAAGGTCTTCATGATCTTTGTGGGAGAAAATTTGTAGGCAAAAGTTGCACAACAACTCTTCGAGCAAGTTGGGTAAATTCGGGCAAAAATCCTTCGCACCCCCAAAAATTTACTTGCCCCTAAACACATGAGCAGGGCAACAGTAACGACGTAGTGACTGATACTTTAGCTGCATCAGACGTTCTGGCCAATTACCTTTATCATCGGCTTGAACTCTTGCATCCATTTGTAACGTGAAGTTGGACGACTTTGCAAACTACTGTTTAAGTCCAAGCGTTTTTGCCTGATTTCAGTAATTTACACAGGAACGTTAATACATGTTAAAGAAGTTCGACTGCGGCGCTGCTACGTTTTCGTATCAGTTTACAAATAATTTTCGTGACTCTTCAGTATTCGTAACTCACAAACATAGCTATAATATGCAGTGGCGGATCCAGGGGGGCAGTTGGGGCAACTTCCCCCAAACGACTGTGGCCCCAGGTTGTAATGGCGTCCCTCTGATAAAAATGCTCCCTTTTTGGTGCTCATCGAAGTAGAAACAGAGGCAAGAAATACTCCAAACTGAACATTACTTTACACTTAGTTGAACTTCAGGATTTACGTGACGGACTTTGACCCAGCCTCTTTCCGGTAAGAATCAACATTGTCATTGTTTCGTAATAATACTGCTATTCCCTTATTTATTTTCCGCGCGCGATCTGCCCAGCAATCACAGACACAAACGGGATCGTTTTCGCTAGCACAGTTCTGAACAGTGGTGCCACTCCTAGTATTTTTCCACTAGATCTGGTGTTTTTTCACCAGATCTAGTGTTTTTTAAGGCTATCTAGTGTTTTTTTTATGAGTGAGTTGAATGTAATTAATCGCACACTTTTGTGTAATTGACTTTAACTGAGACCTTTTCATTTAGTGCAATTGTTATTTGAGAAAAATTCTACCTAATTACATCTTAAATTACCCAAGACAATATTATATGCTTTTGAGATAAGCCGCTGCGAAGACACTTGGTCATCTGTTGAAAGTTTCAATGACCTGTACAAACAAACACAAGCGTTGCTGCTATCTCCCATTTTCTTTTCTCTGGTCTACATGAGTTGCACAATGTCTATGGTTGGCATTGCAACGCATTTTGTGGGCCCTTTGACTGTGTGTAAGTTTGTTTTTGTAATCTAGTCTTTTTTTTTAATCTAGTGTCTTTATTATGAATGAAATCTAGTACTTTTCCGNAACAACAGAGTGGCAACACTGCTTCTGAACTTGGCGGTGGGCTGTGCAAAATTGGTCTGTTTTTGTTACAAGTTCATGTTTTAATGCCTGGTGGCAGCCTTGAAAGGAAAGGCAGTAGCGAAGATAGGAATGCAATAAATATGGAAAATTTTAACTGATGCAAGATTTCAGAAGCCTGCGAAGCGAAAAAGCAGTTTCCTATCTGCTACCCGTGCAGTCGGTATTTCGTCTGCATTTTAGTTTTGCAACACCAAGGTAAGCGGATGAGTTTTTTGTCAGAACTAATGAACCTGATTAAACCATATCGCAGCTTGTGAAAAGCTATAGCAAACGTTAGCAAACAACTTGTCGGTATCGGACAAAAATGCATTGAGCGTGCCTGTTTCATATTCGGTCATATACCGACTTTTTTTAAACGACCGCAAAAAGTGAAGTCTATTCGGTCATAATGTCCGAAAAGTTAGGCTAGTGAATATTGTTGCGACGAGTTTTAATACTATTACGGGACAAACGACCGAAATGTCTTAGCGAAAAAAACAGGCGCGTGCTTCAGCCAGTAGCTCATGGAATTATGACCTAACAATGCAATTCTGCAACACCTCACTTTGTCAACGAAGATAGCGTAGCATTAGCACGACGCGCCTCAACCAACCATGGTACTCAGCACTTTGGAAAAATACCAACTATCTACAGCTTGGTGGAATTCTTGTCCTGCATCTTGCCATTGACACAAGTCAATTGACACGTTTTGTTTTATTGCAAAACGAAGTCTTACACAAAATATTAGAGGTGTTATTGAAAGACTGCTGAGGACCGCACAAAACAGCTCTCAGAACAGTGGTTGAGAACCACTGGGTTGGATCATTCTGCGTTTATCACACAAATCTGAGCAGAGAAACATTGCACATTTTAACTTTTTCACTGGTACCTGTGGTGCTGGCTGAGATTCAGGGTTTTAATTTGATTATAGGCTGATTCTCACCTGTGTTTGCTGGCATTGGTAGAAACAGATCCATCGCCAGAACAACAGCATTGGGGGGGGCTTTAAGCTTGTTTGACGTTTAACAGCGACAAAAAATTGGATATTGACTTCATCAAGGAGACCAGAGCTTGAGTTTAGATGAGCGTTTCTCAAACTTTTTCATCTCGCGGACCCCCTCTAAGTCATTTAATTATTGTTTGCGGACCCCTGAATACTGTAAACAACGAACAAACAATAGAGGGACTCCACACGAACAAAATACACAAGTCTGTTGTTTACACAGTTGTCTCCTAAGCAGACTCATCTGAGGTTCAGTGAGATTTGTGCTCCTGACAACATTATCCTGTAAACTTATGATATTCTCGGCTTAATTTTGGACAAAGCTAGTCGAATGTCTTGCTTCAAATCCATTCTGTTTCGATATTAATTTGATTTAATTTTCACCAAACTTGAAAAATCAGTTCCACACTGATACGTAGTAGTAGGCCTGTAACTAAGGGGGGCGAGGCCTCCCTGGAAAATTTTCGCGCCCCTGGAAATATATGTTGCACATAGTTTAAAACTATTGGACAGAGTTAAAAAAATTTGGGCCCCTCTCGGACGACTCCTGACCCCGCCTAGTGTCCCAAGCTGGTTACGGGCCTGCGCAGTTGTGAAAGGAAGGACTTTTTTCCATGCCGTCATATAGCCACAGTACTGTAATTTTGGAGCTTAGAAGTCCATAAATAAGGCAGCGAAAGTGAAGAGAATTTTATGTTGGCCTCATTATTAGCATGCAAATCTATGAGTTTTCCAAATCTTATTCCTTATCAACTTCGTTTATGTCAGCTAAGATGGATCTCTCATCCATACAGATCTTTTTGTTTTCAGCTCTACAATTGGATCACTAATCGATACAGCTCTTTATGCTCACACTACCTGTTCTTTCCTTTTAAGGTTCTGAAAACATGTGCTTATATTAAGAGGTGGCTAACGTATTTTTCTTGTGACTTTTGAAGTTGTGAAGTAACGATGACGGTTGACAACCAACTTCAGTGATGTAACAATGATTTTTGATAATAGCGTGACGCTTATATTCAAAACGTCTGAATAAGTCGGTCTACTCAAGAAAATAAAACAGCAAATAGAAAAGGAGGGGATTATTGTTATTGCTTTACTGGGAACGTATTTTCAAGCTGTTCATCACCCTTAATTTCTTGAAGTTTTTATCATTTGGCGGAGACCCAAATACCAATTTTTCAGCCCCTGGGGGTCCGCGGACCCCACTTTGAGAACCTATGGTTTAGATCGAGCTTGTGTTTCATCAAAGTACAGTAAATATATTAGCGCCATCAAGCGTATGCTCTCTACTACCGCCATATATATATATATATCCTCGTCTTCATTCATGTATTTGTGTATTTCTTGTTACTGTGATGCATTAAAGTCTAGCGCCTTGCGTGTGGGTGTGAAGACGTTACACAAAACAATAGCGAGATATTCACTGTGAATTTGATGGTCTCAGCCCGAATGCCTCGACTTCTTTTGAACAGTGTCAAACCTTTTCTTCTTAATCCGGCCTAGTGATTTATGTTTTTCCTGACATCAGCAGTCCGATGACGAAATATGTGAAACAGTATTAGACACTTGATTGAAATTGTGCGTATATAAGTGGCGTTAAATGCATTTAACGGCAATACGCTTTCAGACCCAGTGTGAACATATTCGATTATGAGATCGCTTTTCACGATAGCCAGCAGAGCTACTTAAAATGGGAGTAATGTCATAGGAAATGCCTTTCAGTTTTTTTTGTTTTTGAATTGTCGCTTCAGCAATAAATATGCTTTCCATAAGGATGTAACTGCACAAGCTTCATCTGGAAACGTGATCCCCATTTCGCTATTTATTAGGCTCCTAGCTTGGAAATTGAGTTGTCACTTCCTCGTGTAAGAAGAACCATTCTACTTCTAAGCTGTTCGGAATACGTTTGAGGCATTTTTTTTCTGATATGCGTATATCCAAATCAGTTTCAAACACTAACGCGCAACATGCCTTAGGGCAGTGGTCCTCAGCCCCTGGGCCACGAACCAGTACCGGGCCGAAAAATGTATACTGGTGGTATTACAAAATGTATACTGGTGGTGACACCACTCGTTTTCTGGGCATGTGATTGGTTGATCCTTCCCATTGAAACACTGTTGCGAGAGTACTCCCTGGCCGCGGTAAAATTGTCAAAATTTTACTGGTCCGCGATTACAAAAGGGTTGGGTACCACTACGTCAGTGTATATCTTTCAAACACTTATTCAGAACTGTCGCTAGAAAGTCGTCAATAGGGGAGTTTTACGTTTGAGCGGGGGGGCTTGACATTCAAATTTAACACAAATTCCACTGCATTATAATGTTTCATATGCCAATTTGGGGGGTGGCTTGAAGCTTTGTTTGGGGGGGCTAATCCCACCAAAGCCCCCCGTAGCGACGGGACTGCACTTATTGCAAATATAAAAGATTGTTTGGGACACCACCAGTGTAGCTTGTGAAAAATGGAACCCGTTTGGACCAGTTTCAAACTTTTGTGAATTAATGATATAAGGCGATTTTAAACTGTGATGAGTCCTTGAAAGATCGCATAGTTCCACCAACAAAAATAGCCATTTTCTTGGCCTAGAAAAGGTAACCATTTGTGTGATACCCACCGATTGTCACAGAGAAACTGCGGTGTTCAAACAAGTGAAGACTTTTTGGCGCATTTGTCTTTGACTGCCCCGCAAAACGCCTTGTCTGGATCCGCCACTGATAACATGTAATGGTCCATCGTATTACGCCGCTGGTCACAGCTTGAAACATTTGGCCGTCACTTCCACGCGAATCGGTCATTGCTTGAAAAGCAATCCTGTCTTTTTATAAATATTTTTGATGTAATTTGTACTACCTGTTAACTCCTTTTCAATTCACTCGCTGTGGCAATTAAAACCTCTAGGTTTGCTGCAAGCTTTCAGGAAATCAGCCGACTGAGTTCTGCTCTCACGACTTTACGATGGTACGGACTTGCTTTGCACATGTCTGTTTTCAAACTAGTCTCCGCAAAGGCGACGTAGTAGTCGAATCGATCAGGAAATCATTTTAATAGAAAATCTTATTCAAAAAGAACTCTAAGATTTTGGGACTGAGGATGCGCAGAGTTACGTGAAATCGATTTCCTATTAAAAGTTTGCTGATTGATTCGACTCCTTCATCTTAGAGATAAAACGAAACTTTGCTGGCACACGTTAGCCACCTCGTCCAATGCGACTCACCTCACCGCAGCTGCAGCATAATGGTTCGCAACGCGTGACTGAACGCTGGATTTTGCTTTTCAACTTTTGGTCGGCAGCATGACTACGCTTTCACTCAAAGCCTCCAAGAGGGAGACTTCTTCTAGAGAGAAAAAAGGCCTCTCTTTCTAGGAGGCCTTGTTTCACTTCAGCACTTTTTTTCTGTCTCAATGTTTAAAGGGGAAACTGGGAGCAAGAGCTATTTAACACGGTAGGGAGGTGCGTATCCTAAACCAGTGGACTGTAAATGTATGGTGTTTTGGCCAATGGCGGCAAGCAAATAAGTCACAGTTTATTGACGGGGAAACTAGTTTCGCGTTTTCCAGATTCTGTTTGAATAAAGGCTGGTTTACACTGGTGCACAGTGAGGCACGCACAAACACACACGTGCACGAAAGCTGTTTACACTGGCGCACACAAGCCGAGACTGCGTGTCTGCAAAGCGCGGACGTAGTCTTGTGGCAAATCAGTTTTTTAAGCGTGTCGAGGTTGCTGCCTTGTTTATTGTTCGTACGGTTTGCACACCAGTTATCTTTTGGTGATGGCTAGAAAACGGAATAGACTTCTTTTACGGGTATGCCTAATTCTGTTGTACCAGCACTTGAAACA
>JGI24159J19872_10007134_pt1 | contig 14631 bp, 8 predicted proteins | sample Ectturendosymbi4_FD_19872 | JGI IMG/M metagenome (IMG submission 19872) | reverse complement strand
CAACAACGACATGCTCTCGATTGGGCAGTGCCTTGAACATATAACTATATTCTGGCACTTTGGTTATATTGACAGTAACACCAATAGTTTGGTTCTCCAACAACAGGTTGGTATGCCTTGAAGCAACTACGTGTAACTTCTTCATCACGTCGATCTGAAATGCATTGATAATGTGAGAAAACGTCAAGAGCGAAGCCGTGCACGTTGCATTCATAGGTATACGGGAGAGTTTTTTCAGAGGAGGGGAGGTCGGAAGCCGTTTTCTTTATAAAATATGCAATTGCCTCGATTGATGATGTTGGCGGTGAGCAGGGTTTTCGCACAAAATATATGCGAATTGTTTCACGATAAATATATTTTTTTCCTAAAATAGTTTTTTCCTAAAATCTTACCTAAAAATAACGAGAAGAGCTGAAAGGAAGAAAATTTACATTTATCCCACCATCATTTACAAAAAAAACTTGTTTTGTTTAATCGCTCGATTCGCACAACTCTGGCCATACCTTTTCTGCCCTGATTTTGTATTTTGTCCTAAAAATAAGTTTCCTTAGCTGTTGAAACGCAGTCCATAATCGCATGGGTTTATCAAATTTTTCAGCGATATGAAGGTGTTTGCACCAACGTTGATTTTTTGGCTAGTTGTAGTGAGTTTCCTTGAATTTTTGTTATGCTTTTTACATGCAACCAAAATCGGAAATCTGAAGTTGTAATTCAGTTTCATTCTCTCCCTCCTTTGCCNTTCTTTTTGCAAGGCCAGTGCACAAGTATTGATGCAAAAACTTGCAGCGGTATTTAGCTATGCTTAATCATAATTAATGNCGTCCTGCGCGCTCAGCAACGAACTACAAGGAATGGAGTTGGCACTTGCTACAAGCACAATCAAACCGCACTACTTCGCATGGGGTTGTGTTATTGCTTATTCCATTCAGGAATAAAAACTGGTTGTTTTACGAAGATGTATGAAATTGGATAAATAAATACAGCCTCATCCCATGGACGGCGCCGAGCTGCAAAATTGCTTGATTTTACAAGCTTAAAAAGTTTTGTCGGTGTTCTTTTCTAGTTAGATTCATACGTTTATTAAAAAACTTATAGCAACTTGTCTGACAAAGTAGCTCTTTTATATAAGCGCTTCCTGAAAGTGGAATAGATCACTAATCGATGTCAAGAAAAACAACTCCGATAAATTGCAAAAATTTTTACCTGAGAAACTTACCTTGAACCCGGTTATCGTCTCAAGGTACACGTTGCTGGGCCACCTCCACTGAACCAAACAAGTTGATTCATTGAAAAGAGAGAGATTTGTTTGGGTAGCCTGGTTGGGAACCACATATTCCGTGGAAATGCTCTCAGTGAGAGGAACTGGGAAATTCCAATACTTCGGAAAAAGTTTAATCTATTAAAAAAAATATTTGAAGTTAACCTTTTGCCAAAGATTTTAGGAATTTAAACAAAGCATCAGCCTTGATGAACTTCCAACCTCTATCATGTATCGAGTGTGAGGCTTCAAGTTGTTCAGAACATCTTCATATTCAAAAGTGGGCGAAGACATCTTCACAAACGACTGCTCGAAAACTTTCTCATTTCTCTTTATGTCGAAGACATTGAGCAAGTAGGTTATTTTCCCATTAAACTCAGTCAAATCTTTCCACCTCACCACGAACTGAGTCAAATTGCAAGATTTTGAAGGTCGCGTTGGCAGGTATTTTAAAGGTAATGCTGAAAAAAACCTTAGTGACAGATAATTAAACATTAATACTCGAAGTAAACTTTAACACAGGTATTCAAACATTTATGTCCTCTCAAATTGTAATGAATAACAGGAGATACAAAAATAACAGGAGATACATATTGTTGAATACGTTTCTGTACTTTGAATTTAAATTGGAGTGATAACAGTGTTTTTCACATGGTTTTGTAAGACAGCTAGAAAGCATTGGCAATGTCCCAGTTTGGAATTTGATTAAAAAGTTTCGAACGTCTAACGTTATAGTAACCTTCCAAGTTTATGAACTTAATCCCATAGTTATAATATTCAGTGTTCTTGGGAATGCTTCTTATAAAGCGACCACATGTGAGTGACTGCTATCATTTGGCAAATCTCCGTGAAGATATTCGTTACAACCAGGTAATTACGTTATATAAACCAAACACCAAAGCAATCATCTGGAAGTTAAAGCTTTAATTCGGATCATTTAGTAGCTACTGAATTGTGGAAGCAGAAAAAAAGGCCAAAGCTTTGCAAGACACAAAATGCATGATGCATTGTGCATGAAATTCATCAACTGCATTTCGTTCTAAGCAGAATGCACGATTTACAAAATGCCTAGCATTCATCACCTGCATGATGCATAGATTCTAACAAGCATTTCCCGCAGAAGGACACTAAAATTGCAATTTTTTTAAGTTTTTGTTCAATCTGTCTTGCAAACAGTGTTGGGGTTTTCGTCGAACATTTTACCACTGTAATTGCGTCAAATTTTTAACATAAGTTTTTCCATTGCATTGGTTATGCTTTCAAATAATGAAAAAAGCAGAAAACCTGCTGTCGTTAACATGCGATATACAAACTAACATAACAAACACAAATATATGTCCAACTTCATAGCTCTTTGAATGGTAACAGTGCTGCATTGAAAGTCCGCTTCTTGACAATATCTCAATATATGACCATGAAACTAAAAAAAATTTCACCACATTTTGGTGCTTTTCTGGTGATACAGCAACCACTATCCGCAAAAATTCGCTCATTCTTGTGTGTTGTGTAAATCGTCAATCAAGTCGTTAACCCGTTTGTTTAAAAACACGTCGTACCTTGGAACTGGCAGATAAAATGAAGTTGTTCACTGCAATTCATACTTTTCCATAATCCGTTCACGCTAAACAGTTTATCATTGCTGACAGCCACACACGGACGACCATTTGGTTCGTCTACGTGCCAGTGGAAGAAGAAATCGTTTTCATAACCTGAATCTAAAAGAACAACTTGCTAAGAAAAAAAACTCGAAGTAAAACCAGTTCAAGGTTTGTGAGAATTATTGCGAAATGACGCATGAAAGGGAATGAAAGTTATTTCGAATGATTCCACTTTTAACAACAAGCAACAGTTTCAAACCAGCTTACTTGAAAAATTAGATTAAAATCCTGACATGTCTCAACTTGACCACAAACCTCAACAAAAAGACTTGTTAATAAGCAGTGGGCTAGCAATTAGTGGATTCACGCAATGATCTATGTGCGATATCAATTAGTAAAATGAGCTGCAATGTGAGATTTCTGTGGAGTATACGGCACAGCTAGGTCAGCTTCAACCTTGGGATCGTCTGGAGTCGTAAAAATGCATTAAGCAGATTAGGTAGCAGTACTATTTGGTTTTTGATAAAACTGCTTTTCTTGTAAATCTGTAAATTTTTCGTATTCTAAATTTTGCAGCAACTTGTTGCTGAGCAAGTCAACAGGTCGTGACGCCGAATTTGACCCGAGACTGATTGACGTGAAACAAGAGTGAAGAATATGTGAATGTGTAAGTTCGGTCAAAATTCAGAGCGACGCTCATAGGTACGATTGATTTTGTCATTCGTCAAATTTTTCACAGATAAATGCAATTGCAAGGTCTATAACATAACCTAAGCGTGTGCATCACCGACCGATATCTGTAGCATTCCAAGTGTATTTAGTTGAAAATTAATAACCAGATACCTTTAAACATATCGGTTTATCCAACAGTTTGCGTAGTACTTAATGGTTGCAAGAAGACAAAAAAGTGTATCATTTGCCAAAAATGCGTTTAATACGACGGAGATAACATCAGGGTTGTTCGCTTTGTTCGTATCGTCTAACACCGAAAGATTTACCAGTTAAACGTACGTTTGTAATAAAAATATCGTTTTTCGTAAAATGCAGCTTATTTTGTTACGAAGAAGTAGAACTTACGGCGAAATGCCAAAATTCATCAATTTATCAACAAGCTTAACTTATCCGCAAATTTCGACAATCTGAATAGGCTTTTGCCATTCAGGTGGTGATGACTCATGAGTTTCGCATCCGTTTGAAGAAAATTGCCAAAAATTAATTTTATTTCAACAACACCATCTCATTAAAAGCACAGCAGCTGGCATGAGTTTTGACTGGCATATTACGAAAGTGAGTTTACGTTATTGAGAATACGTTCTGATGTCTTCTCTTAGTAGAAAACAATAAAGTACGCTGTTAAATCCTGGATGTTCATTTGGAATTGCGTCAAATTAAATTTTGAGACGGCTAATGTTTCAACTTTTGTGACTACGTCAGTGAATTGCTACTGTACGTTTTCATCTGCGCTGTGGCTGCTGCGCTGATGTGGCGATGAAAGGATCACCGGTGACATCAGTGGAACACAGGGTTCTAAGCCATGTGTAGCCCAAGCTACAACGAAATTTCCACTATATTTTGAAAAGCAGAAACGTAAGGTGATTTAAAAAATACTTAATCTACTGTTGACTGGGTCAGGGGCATTGGTTGCTTCACAGATCAATCTATTTATAGGCGTTATGATTAATTACTCGTCTCAAGAATCTTAAGTTTTGATTTATGCGAATTCTGAAGATAAAGACCCCTTAACGTCACATCACACATTTGTTTGCACAAAGAAAAAAAGAGTTTTTCGCTCAGCAGTCAGCACAGATGCATATTAAGATTAAGAAAACGTAATTTCATGCTACGTATGTCAGCAACAATCGTCATACCAGATATATTACAGATGTTGATGATGTCAATAATTGTATAAACAGTGGCATTTGCATATGTTGAAGACATCGGAGATGTTAGTGTTTGTGATGATGTGAGCATCATTGGCAATATAAGCGATAAGCGGAATATTTGTACTGATGATAACGAAAAGTTCAAACAAGAAGCGATGCTGGTGATAACAGGGATATTAGCAAAAATAGCGACATTAATTATTATTAGCCTTCACCGTAATGGCAATACTATACAGCGGCGTTGGCGATGCTACTCAATTTGTTGATATACTGCATGTTTTTTCATGCGCCGTAGTTTGACAGGTGCGGTGTATGTGAATTTTGAACGATAGTGAATGCGAGCGATCAACAAAGTAAACAACCGGACCAAAAGTGAAGGTGTGTAGAAATTACCTGCACTTTTCCACTTTCCTCTGGAGGTGTAGTTGTAGAAAAGTGTGTTGTTCCACCAATAATATCCACCACCTTTACGACTCCCACCGATGTAAGCTTTCCAGAGATGAAACAGAAACATTGAACTGTCACGCAATTTGATCTACAGCACATCAAAGCCACAGGGAACTACCCAATTTTTGGTTTTCCATCCAGTGTTTTTTTTCCTGATAGGATATACCTTTTGTTGCAATAAAGTTCTGAGTTTCATAGTTGGGTATAATTGCGAGCTGTCCACCGTATTCCAAGCAGTGCTTTTTGGCATCGCTTTGGACTTTGATCATCGGCGAAAACCAATAGTAGTTTCCAGAAAAGTAATCCAAACCTGTAATCAAGTTTCTGCAATACGCGCTTTTCTCGGAAATTGAATCACAAGTGTATTCTTCAAAACGGTGACACGCTTTTACTTCTGCAACAATTTTCTTTGCAAATCTCGTATCGTAACAAAAAAAGAAAAGTGCGTTCATGCGTTTTTACAACGTCGACCGCGGAGTTGTTGCCCCAAGATGCTCAATATCAGCACCGCAAATATCACACATAACGTCAGACAAATATTGCGGAAGCCACCGAATGGTGATTCAATATGTTTCAGGAGTTATTAAAATCGCTCTGAATCCTTTCGATATATAAAATTCAAAGGTTGTAAAATTTTGAGTCATATTTCTCTCTTGCACCAAAATAGCTTGATGTACATTGGTTTCCTCAACATTTTAACGGTGAAACATTTTTCTTAATCAGAAAACGCGATATCAGTAAATGAGGGTGAACCACTATCTTCAAAGACAATAATTTCGTTAAACAGGAGCTGTTGTCTTTACGTGTCCAGCAGTGAGTTTTGTTTTTTTAATTCCCATGCTGATTAAGGGCGCAGCGTCCATGAATGGAAGGCATGCGCTGCACAGTGGCGTAGCCAGTCCAAAAATTTGGGAGGGGCCAAAAAAATTTTAGGGGACAAAATGTTTGATTTTAGGCGAATATCACTATTTTGTTTGGGATACCGCCTCTCAAAGCACAAAATGACTATATGTTCTGAAAATTGGGGTGACATGGCCCCTTAGGCTGCCCTGGCTACGCCTATAGCGCTGCATGCCTTACTTTCAGTTGACAAAATTTAATTACTTCAAAACTTTTAATTAAGTTTCAAATCATAGACAAGAGAACAAATAAAAAATCAGAACTTCCCGTCAATCTGCGTTACAGCTTTCTTTCAGTTTAAATTCATACTCATGAATGAGCCTTTCGGTCGCATTGGTTTTTGTTGTTGATTTCAGTAATAAAAGATGGTGAAACACGCAATCGGTATTTGCGATTGAATGCGTGTTTTCGAACAAATTAATTTAAATGAGTAAATTTTTGGTGAAAATGTGCAAAACTCATAAAGCTTGCAAGCCTTTTTTGCTTGTGTGTTGTAGTGTGAAACGTATTCTATTCAAAAGTGTCTGTTTATCAACGAAATTTTTTGTGTTTCGATAACGGCCAATTTCCATTTCGTAAACACCCCAAAATTTCTGTGGGAATCAGGGCATGCAGTTTTCAGTTTTCCTTTCGCTTCGCGTGATGCCATCGACCTGGACACCTGAATCTTAGTCACATGATCTGCAGTAGTTCTGCGTTGTAATAGGGATGAAGACTGTTTTTACAACTGCGATGAGATTCCGTATGATGGTTTTACCACTACGCATAAATAAATACTCAATTTTTACGCTTTTTTCATCTAAACGCTCAATATCTGAAAATTTCACGACTTTTGCCCACGAAAGATAGCATGACAATCAATATTTTCAGTTGCTTTTCCTGCTGCTCAATTTGCTGGAGCGATGACATTTCTCGATAATATTTGCAGCATAGCAAATATTGCAGGACGTGAGCAGCATTAAAATTTTACTTGAAAGTGATACGTTTAAATAGATGTACGTCATTGGCAAGCAGCGCATTCACCTGCTAAAGCCACAATGCATTCATATCACAAAGCATATATCCTTAGATTCACTGATTCATGTAAAATCCCAACATGCAGTTGCGCAATTACCTTGAAATGTAACAATAAACAGCACCAAAGTTTTGCTGCTGCAAAATCCACCGGTTCAAACCACAAGATGAAAGTGCAATACAAATAACTGAGCTAAAGCCCTGATTGAAAGAATGAAGAGGCAAAAACTGCGGTATGGGTAAAACAACCTGCTGTCATTAAAATTAGCAATGTAGTAGTCAACAACACAAACAGGATCTGCCCCATGCACGACAGTAAAGCTGCAAAGTTTGCTCGAAACCCAGAAACATCGGAGTGTGTAGCTTATAACATCGTCTGTTACTCGCTAATATACGGATATCTTAAATAAAGTAATTTCAAGAAATATTAACTTATATTTATCAAATAAGTAGTCGCCACAACGGCGACGTAGTATATCCAATCAGCAAAACTTTTAAATGAGAAATGGATTTCACGTAACTCCACACATCCTCAGTCCTGAAATCTTATTCAAATGGAAATTGTAGTTATATTTGTCTGTTTGCAATAACTTTGTTTTCTTGTTTTTTGTCCAACAACTTCAAGATCATTCAGAAATCTTGCCTTAAACAGTTGAAACGTTTGAGTAGCAATCTGCTGCAAAATTCTAATTGAACAATTCTTCAACTCTTCTGCGAAGATTTGTGCAAGGAAAGTTAACTGATTGAAGGTGGAAACAAACCTGATCCGCTCTCGCCCGCAACCAGGCGTGCTGGGGCAACCGGGCAATTAGCCCCCCGAAGTTCATCAAAAACATGTCCTATTGCTAGGTAATCACTTTGCTTCCCCCGAAAATAACATTACCACAAGTTACAATCATTTTGTATCCTCCAGAAAATATCAGCTGCGGTTATGGCCCTGGATCCGCTCCAACATGGCGCACTCCGCCACGCAGATCAGAACGAGGCTCTTCATTTCGGAAACTCCACAAAGATTAAATTAAAGGGTGTCAACTTCTTGCATGCACTCATAAAAACTTCAAAATAAGCATAACATAACAATTAAATTTTTTAAGTTTTTCTACTTCATTTGCGTGACCCGGGAAATGCCCTTCTCAAGAAAAATCATAAAATCATATCTGTAAATTCTGCCAGTTGTAACAGAGATTGACGTGATAATTGGTAGGAATGCTGATAAAATAATTACCACTGAATATTTTTATTCGCAGAAATTTTGTTAAAATAAACATGCAGGACCGGCGTTTCCACACAACACAATTGACAAGGTCGAACTTTTCAAGGCAGAATTTTCTACTGCACAGCCAAGTAAACATTGTTTCCTGCAGAAAATTTGTTTGGTCTCTGTGGCATCTAGGCCGATGATTTTAACTCTCAAATCGTCTTCTCAATTATATTTCTGACTGAGTCAAACACCACACTGGTTGAGAAGACAAACGTTTTGAGTTTCATACTACCAATTACTTGTTATACCATTATTTGTACTGTTGTTTTTTTAAACATTTTTCTTCGTCTTTTGAGCCAGCTAAGCCGCACTAGATCTCTGGGCAGGTGTTGTGCAGACATTCGATTTTATCGTCATCCAAACCCTTCAGGCCATGTACTCCACAGGGAAGTCAATTGGTCGAACAGTGAAACAGTGAAGGGCAACATGGTCAACGGTCCGTTCCTCTGCACCACACTCACAAATTGCAGAAGGGGCCATGCTCCATTTGTGTAAGCAGGAGCTGAAACGCACGGCAATGTTGCGGAGACGTTTAAGCCGAACCCATGCTGTTCTTGGCAAGGGACATTCCAGGAGGGTGGGTTCCGATGTCGGGTATGTAAGTACTGAGCTTCGTAGTGTTCTCCAACCCCTCCGCATTCCATCGGCGATCCTTCTAATGCGCCGCACTTCTGTTGTTGTCAGATTAACTGATGGGTTGTTGTGTGGCAGGTGCAAATGGGTTTCTCGATTGGAGATGCCGCGCATTCCCACTGGGTGGACAGGTCAGCGCTGACTGGAGCAGATGTATAGGCTCCATGGCACGGCGTGCTAGAGACGTTCAGCAATGTCAGCATGTTGGCAGCCTGCGAGGATATAGGAAAATTGTCCCGCTGGTGTAAGAAGCAGACATCCAGTCACAGCTCGCAAGGCGTCGTTGATGACAAGATCAATGAGGCGGGTTTGAGCAATACGGCAGCAACCAGGAGCGNAGTACTATTGAATGGACCAGNTGNAAGGTGGCTGTTGGCAGCGTTGTTGTCCCAGCACCCCATCCCGAGCCAGAAAGCCGCCTCAAAAGTGTGACGCGTGATGCCAGCTTTTTGCGAAGTGACTTGAGGTGTCGGCGATACGTGAGCGTATCCAACGTTACTCTGAGGTATTTGGGTTCGGAGCAGAAGGACAGGGTTTCGTTGTTCATTGTTGAAATTGACTTTCAGCTCATGTTTAGCTTCCTTGTTGTTGAGTTGGAAGACTGCTGACAACGCTTCTGCAGCACTGAGCTTCATCTTCCAGGTGTCGAGGTATTTAGCTATAATCGCCATGTCTTTGCTCAGAATTCCTTCCACTGCGTGCCAGTCTCCATTACTTAGCATGCATGATTGCTAGATCGTCGGCGTATGCACACAGGAGGCGGTGATTGGCAAGTCGGAGGCGTAGATGTTGAAAAGATGGGGTATCAAGACAGATCCTTGTGGGACGCCATTCTTCAGGCGACGTAACCTAATCCGTTTGTTGTTACCAATGGTAAAAGTGAAGCTGCGATTGCCAACCAGCATGATTATGTGGACCATGAGCCTGCCAGGTAGCAATCGCAGTAGCTTGCAGGTGAGGCTGCAATGCCGCACAGCGTCGTAGAAGTTGAGTTTATTGGCGCAAACATTAAACAGTTTCATGAAAAATAAAGCTAAGGCGCTGGGACACCGAAAAATAACTGTTGAACAAGTTGGCTGCTGTGAGATCGACAAACACAGCTCCGGCCTTCTTCTTAGCCGAAAAGCTATCCTAGATGTCTTGCACTAGCAAGGTGATCTGATCTTCGGTCGACCTCCCGGTCCGCAATCCCGCTTGTTCCTGCGGGAGTGATGGCTCGATGATTGGTTCGACATGAGCGGAGATGAGTATCTTGATGGGGACACGCAGCAGAGATACAGGACGATAACTCTTTCAGTTCACCAATGGCTTATGGGGCTTAGGGATCGTAAGTCGCAACTACTGGTGCTCCTTCTCCAGATCCTGGGAATTTTGGGTTGGCCGATGCAGCAAGTGAGGAAATCGCATAACTAGGAATTGAGAGCTGATCCGGCGTGGAGTATAAACTCTGGGAAAATAATCCAATCCCGGAGATGTCCTGGCTCTAGGTGGTTGACGGCGTTAGCAAGTTCCTCTGTCGTGAAGGGGCCAGAAATGCTATCTCCCTCTAGTGTTGGGACCTTCCATAGGTCGGACACCTCCTTGTTGACGAGCCCTGTGGACTCGCCGTCCCCGTCTTGTCAGCCCCGTTCTTCACGAATTGTGAAGGGATGGATTTCGCCGAGACGCGGCACAGACGGGAGGAGTCTCCGGGCCTGCCAGTAAGTTTGTTGATGGTGCTTCACGCATTGCGGCTGGAGTGCGAGAAGTCGATGGATCTGACCGCTTCTTCCTATCGTTCCTGCCTCTTCTGGTCGAGTTGTGAAAGTAGGGACGAAGCGACGCTGAAAGGGTCACGTACTCTTTGTCCCAACATGGCACATAGTTCTTGCGACGGCCTCGTGAGATAGATTTAGCCACAAATAGCTGCATAGTTCCTGGTATGCCTTCTCGATATTTGTTGTGCCCGGAAGTGGCAACCTCTCCACGGATCCTCATGTCAAAGGAAAAACGATTCCAGTCAGCCTTGCCAAAGTTCCAACGCTTTACCGGATCGCTGTAGGCAGGAATCTTGAGCCTCGCTGGCGTTATGAGAGAGGGTCGGTCTTGTGACCGTGGGAACTTTTCTACAACACGTCTTTCAGGCAATCTGTTGACATGGCCGACACTCAGGAAAACCAGATTCGGTTTGGTGTCGATGCTCCATCGGTGAGAGAAGCAATTAAAAGCTCTAGAAGGTTTTCTATAGGCTTTAGAAGAATCAGCCGATTGGGCTCTGCTTTCATCGGTGAGAGAAGCTGGCCACTCCCTTTGAGTGGTGCAGCAGCTCAAGGTTTTTGGCAAGAGATGTTGTGCTACTATAACCCCAGTTGACGTACTGGCAGTTGAAGTCACCAACATACAGACTGGGGTGTGGGAACGTCGATGGCCGTTGGTGTGTCGCGAGGGTGGAGGTTTGTAGACGTCAATGCTCTTATATCCTGCAGCGTCTAGCACAAACACTCAGTGTCTGATTGCTTTGGAGACTGATCCATCAGTGTCCATTCCAACTGCTCGTGGACAAATGTAGCAAGGCCGTGCTTCCTGCTCAGGGCTGACCCAGATGGTGAGAAGCTGGGGATTACTAGTTTGTGGTAGTGCAGTGGGTCTCCTGATGGACGATGATGAGTGCCTTGTTCTTGTAGGCTATAGTAGCTGGTCGATGACGCTGATCTTTCTTGCAGTGAGTCAGTGTTCTTGTTCAGCTGCAGTATGCTGGGTCTTCGGTCATCTCTGGCAGAAGGAATGTTGCTGCCCCATGAAAAGGGCGTTTTCCTACCCAGCCCGCGCCTAACACATACAGCACGGGTAGCAGTAGTTCCTCTCGTACCGACAGGTTTATATAGCATTTCAGGAAATGCCGTAACAGGGAGGGCCACTTGAAGGCACCTGTCATCCTCTTTTAACCTTTTTTGGTGTTGGCAATATGTCACTGACAGTTTCAAATGTAATTGGCAAGCATCGATAAAACCAAATGCTGTAATCAACTTTTCTTTACTTTTCATGTTAACCTATTACTTGCATCACAGATGTCTGCGTAAGCCTCGGTATGCATACTGCATACTATTCTACTTTATGACTAATGTAAGTTTACTGACGTATTTAATTATGTATAGATCATAATTAACACGAATACTTTAATCAGTGCTGCTAAAGTCTACAAGGCTCACCCAGTGCGAAGGTAGTTGTATCCGTTGTACCAAAAGAATTATTTGCCCAGCAGGAGATGTTAGCATTGGGACCGAGAAGAAATGCGTTGTAAATCGCAAATGTTGAGGAAATTTCACTTCTTGAAATAGTATTTGAGGTCAAGTGAAAGGGTATTGACACATTTGACATCTCGATATCAATTCCATTCAATTTCCAGTGGATCGTAGGTGTTGGATACCCATGATATTCACAAGAAATATTTAATTCTTTTTTTAACTTCACACCAATTCTCTTTTGTGGTAATGACGAAGCCAGGAACGGAACAAAATAAACTGCATCGAAAAATAACAAACACGGTCAAGTACAGTAATTTCGCGATTAAAAAATATATTCAGCAAACAAGTAAAACTCACCAATGAGAAGATCTGATATATAGTGCAATTTTTCCCCACCAACGTTGTTCGATGCTCTGCATTCATACACACCAGAGTCTAAAAGATTTGGCCTTTCAAGATGAAGTGTAGTTTTTGTTCCATACTGTCCAAGTGAAGTGCTAGATTGATACACCTGAGCAGTGTCGTTTTGGGTGACTGCAGCAATTTTTCTACCAGAATGAATAACCACATAAGATAAAATGTCAAGAAAAAAAACACAGCTTTCACAACAGAAGACGTGCCTATACCACACCACTGTTGGCTGAGAAAATCCATATGAAATGCAATCAACAACAATGGGTGTTCTCCGTTTATCCACAACTACAACATTCTTGGAAGCAGATACGTTAGCTGGAACTGCAAAGAATTATTTACGGATTACAATAAACTTCCTTTTAAAAATTTTTTAAACCCAGTTTGTTTAAAGTATTTCGTTAAAAAATGATTTCATCCGAAGCAAATTTACAGCCTGTCTTAAAAGTAATGCAAAAACGTAGTGGGAAACAAAAAACTACTGATGTAAGCAGGACGAAATAAAAATGTAAAGATTTTGATGAAAAAGTTGAAATTGTGTCATATTTAAGAGAGGCGGTACTAGGACAGTTGCAAGCAAATAACTTCAATAAATTGAGCTGGAACACATTTAGGAAAGTATTATTACAGATTTAACAATATACTCAGTCCCCATTTATTTGACTTTAAAAGGATTAAATTCGAATTGCACAAAGTAGGATGCTTGTTTCACACGTGAAGGTAAAGTTTACCTAAAATTGAAGCAATTCACATTTGAAACTTGTCAAACAAACTGACACAAATATTGCATCATTAAGTAATTTACAAAACGCGTGAAGCTGAACATATTCTTTCCAACTTGTCGGTCAATATTTCATTTCAGCAGTTGTGAGCAGACAAGTGAGGTGCGTGGCGATGCTCCCATGGTTAACAGTGTGTTTGCGCTGCAACGCGTAACTTTTTACGTTTTTGTTTGTTTGAAGCAAAAATTTATATGAAAATGGTATAAACCTAAGCAAACACGTTCTGAAACTTTTAGCGAGATCGAGTGCCATTTCCCTGAGTTATTTAGCTTTGCGCGAAGCACCTAAATGCGCGTGCATCACGTGTTTTCGCAAACGTCAAAGCCCATCTACGACACATATGACAGAAACTGCTGTAACTTTTTTTCGCTTTGATTTCTACACTTCAAACTGCACACAACGCTGCTATAAGGTGACAACAACATGTTCAGTGATTTTCAGATTTTTCCTGCAACAACAACAGAAACGATGACTCCCATTTCAGCAATCAAGAGCTGACAACTGGCCGAATCCTCGGGCAACGTGCAAATAAATTTAGCTTGTTTTTCGCGTACTGTAATTTGTGCAAAAAGTTTTTTCGTGTTCAGTTTGTTCAACAAANGTTTCTANGAAAGCTTAGATATNTAAACGTAGTGCTGCAAAATTCAGGGAGATCGAGCCTAGGCGATTCGATAGGAATGCGATGCGTAGAGCACCGGAACGCACATGCGATTTCGGACTCAGTNAAAATCCAAAAAGTTCTCCCTNGGACCAGGTGGTAAGTAACCGTTAAAACTTTTTTTCCTCTGAAAGTATTTTCTTCAAACTTGGCAGAGTGCTTCAGAATAGGTATAGCAACCTTTTCTGTGATTTCAGCATTTTTCCAATGCTTGAAATAGGCGCAGTGAACCTTCAAATTAAAAAAACAACAAAATCACCCCTGTTTTCGGGATGTTTTCACCCAAAATACTCCTCTTAACAAGGTGGAAACTATATTTTGTTATCGATAAACTAGATGATGTGACTGACATTTCGTATGTAGGAAGTTTTTCTCTAGCGTACATGCTTTTCCCAGCACAGCCTTGTGAAACAACACCTTGACGCTCAAGCGTTACGCACACAACCATACTACTGGCAACCTGGCGATAGAGCCAAGTACGAATATATCGTACACCGGCAGCCAACGTGTTCTTGCTTGTTTATACATGATTGAGTTCCTGCGATACGCTTAATCATAGGTG
>JGI24159J19872_10007132_pt1 | contig 14633 bp, 10 predicted proteins | sample Ectturendosymbi4_FD_19872 | JGI IMG/M metagenome (IMG submission 19872) | reverse complement strand
AAGCTGACCTTTTTTGCAGCATGCCGTTATTGGAAATACCCTGAAAAAATGCCGTACATGCATGACTATAATGCATCGTAGCATTGTTTTGATGCATTTCATCGTTGTTGATACTGGAAGACGTTAATTGATGATTGCTGATGTCAAAGAGTCAAATGGAATGACGATTAGGCTCCATGGCTTTTGACACAACTTAACACCGTTGTAACCTGGCTTCCGAATAGTTGTGTGGTGCAGCATTTTGTCTGCGGAAAAATGGATAACATGATATTTCCGTTAGGCCAGACGACGTAAGACCAACCGAAAAACCGCATGACGTCAAAGAGCACTGTCTGTCATCCTATCAAAGCAACTGATTGTCGTCAAATTGTCGCCAAATCGTCTGCACGTTGCTACTGTACTTCGTCCGAACATTGCTATTTAATATTCACAATTCTCAAAAACGTGAGACAGCAACAGCAGTACACTCTCATTAATTAAGCTCAGAACGATTTCGAATTATGGCCGATTGCAGTTATTTCTCAATTTATGAAACATGTTATCGTATGAACAAGGAATATGATCGAGTCACATTTCAAAGTAAAGGGGTGAAATCTGAGACAGGCTTAGAAACGTTAGTGCATGTACACATAGCTTTAGGCTCTTCGGGTTTTGGGGGTGAAAGCGTTTTGCCTTCCAAAATTTTGCTTGCTTCCAATCACTCCAGTGATACAAAAAATGTTACTTTAATGTGCTTACAGACGACGTAATGCTTCTTCTACAAAGCATCATCTGTGTTTGACCCCTACCACGTCTGGATGTTCTGCTGGCAGCAGCATGGTTGGCCTGCATCCCCGGGTTTCATCTGTTGTTTCGGTCATGAGGATCAACACTCTACCCTTTTCTGCTGCAGTACATCTAATCTCTGTCGGTAACGGAGGTGAATTTGCAAAATTCACGTTAAAACTATCGGTCCAGACCGGAACTGAAAGCACTGTGTAAATTGTGGGAGCTCGAAGAGTAGCAGCTCCGCAATCATATTTGGTGAAAATCAGCGCCTCCAAACAGCTTAAAGCTGCGACCTACCTTGACCGCACCTACAAATATTTTACTTACAAACGTTATTTGACTCCGTGCATAACTTTGGACCATTAAGAATTGAGCGGAAAATAACGTGGAAGAGCCAGGATTCCGATCTTCGTAATTTCTGCCGAAACACCAGTGGGTTGGTGGAAGTAGTTCTTCAATTTAATCGATATTTTGCTAGCAGATCAGATAGTTAAAATCAGCTATGTCCAGCCCGCGCGCCGCATGCGGCCCAGTCGAAGGTTTTATGCGGCCCAGTTTAAGTTTCTGCTGTGGTGTGAGTAGCTTGCATAGTGACAACCTGTCCTTATTTTGGCAACTTTAAATTTGACATTTTTGAAGCAGGTGGTCCTCAGCGCCACTTTATAACGTCGGCACTCCGTGCTGAGAGATTTCCATCTGCCCACTGACACCTTGATGCAAAACGCTTTACTAGTTTTCTGATTTTACCATTGTTCCATTGGCAATAAACTTGCCTATGACGTCACCCTTACGGAGTGATTAAAGGTGCCAAACAATCGTTACCATGGCAGTTACGGTTCGACATCTTTCAGTAAATTAGCTTAAACTAAATTTAGGTTGCTAAGATCAAAGTAAGTAAATCAATGTGCAGCCTTCATTAGTATGCCATTAAATGTGTAGCCCTGGCTAGTGACATAATTTTGACTCATTAATCAATTTCGATAGTGACATAATTTTTGTTTCTGTAAGCAATTTCGGTTGGACCTAACTGATGGCAATGTTTCAATTATTAAATCGTTTTCTGTTGCACGAACATGCTGTTTCAGATCTTCCTGCAGTAGTTAACCTGTTTTCCAGAGATATGAATCAACAATTTGGTTTAATTTATTTCCTGATGGCCATAACTACTCAGGTCAGCAAAGGTGAGGAAACTACTCCCACATGTTTTGTTCCAAGCATTAATGTATATGTTTTGAGCGTGACGCGGGCTTCTCAGGGACTCGATTTATTGTTTGATGCTTTGAAGTAAGAGAATCAAGAAGTGCCTAGTTGTAGTATGGGTTTGTTATAAAGTGTTATAAATTAGTGTGCCTTCAAGATATGAATGACTGTATATTGTAGCACAAGTCGTTTCGTTACAACGTTTTTCACTTTACGACAAAACCAAGAATGGTCGATGTCGGAGGTAATGGGAGAAATGTCAAACATGATGACTGCACTTACGCAAAAAGAGGTTGAAGAAAACGTTGGACGCATGTTCGTGCCATCAGAGACTAATGATTTGTACCGACTAACTGCTTTCCAACTGTCCACGGCTTTACCTTTCAGGTAACGTTATATGTAACAGCGGCTTGCGGACGTCAAAAGGTGACGTTGTCACTCATTTTGAACCAAGGAAAGGAATAAGTTGTGAAAGTGATTGTGTCTTACTGAAAATCGATTATCAACAGGATGGACTAATCGGTGAGTCCAATATGCCAACAAATTTCGGGTTTACGCATAAATTTAGAGTTTTAAACACGCTTACGATCATACATGGACAGCGTTTGTTTTGTAATAATCTTCTACTTTTTTGTATTTTGTTTTGAACCCCAAATGCTGGCTGGTATAGGGTAGAACATTGCCCTACCAAGTTTTCTGTAAATTTACAATATAATTTGAAGTTAATTCAACGTATGACTTACATGTAATTTCAACCAAATCTCGAAAACTTTATTGCCTGTTTCAAATATATAAATGGGTATTCCTTCGCAATCGAAAGAATACGACAAACATAACTAAAAGTTTAAAAATGCTTCACGTGTTTGTCAATGTTTGGGTTTGTAAAATGTTCACTTAAATAAATTGCATTACAAATTTGTTTTTCAGTCTTGCGATGTAAACGACCCTGTTGCAACTAGTCATAGAACGAACTCGCTTTTTTACGATTAAAATTAAAAAAAGGTATTTGAATCTTTAGTTCATCTACACAGTTACCTTGAATGAAATACAATCTTTAGGGGTTGTTGAATTGTGAAGAACTGTGTCAAAAGAAGAATATGAAGATTGAATTGTTGCGCATAAGCTATTGGTTGAAGGCTTACATGCGAAAATTCACAACAGGATTACCCCAATACGTTCTTTACCCACATCAAGTTAGACATCCAAGAAATAACCATTACAGAAACTTGAGAATTTTTGCGTCGTTCCAAAACAACTTCTCAAACGTTGGTTTAAAGCATTTTGTGGTTCTTAACCTTTTTTCTATCACACCTCCCTTAAGCAATTGTCCTTTGTTTCAAGCTCCCCTTGATGTAGATAAGTAAATTACGGAATACTTGCCCGTTCAAAACTTTCCACGCTGCAGACGGCGTTAAGGCTCGACCCCCGGGTTAAGATCCACTGGTTTTGACGGAATGTTGATGTTGTATGGCAACAAACCACATTTATGGTGTAAAGCATTGTACCCATGCTATGCCAAGATAATTTTAACAAACTACTGAATGAGTGAAAACGTCGAAGCTAAAGTCATTGATAAGACAAAATCGTGTAGGCCAAGCACATAAACGCATTACAACTTGTTGAAACAAGGCTCACATCACTTGAGACTGGCTCTGAAAATCTCACAATTGTCACTCTCACGAAAGACTTGTTTCCCGTCGATTGTGTTCCTGGACGGCAATTTTTCTCTAGTTTCCCACACTAAATTATTACCTAGTTTGATACTGTACTAAACTTACATCAGGATAAGTTCTTACATGAGTTTTAGTTTATTGTTGGGAAGCGGATTAACTGTAAGGCTGGGAAGCGCATTGACATTTCAACAGTTTTTGACACGTTTCAGCTACGACGGAATACGCACGGTGCAACTCGTTGCTTTCGGCTCTGCCGTGTGAGACTATGGCTGCAGTAGTAGTTGGCGTCGGAGTTCCGGCACCTTCCTGTGCAGTACATTCGTGCTCGACGTACGCTTGCAATCGTTTCACTGCTTTGGAAGGTTGCTCATCGGCCGGTGACCCTAAAGGTAAGTAGAAGCAATTTATTGGCGATAGATCGGGGTAATGTATTCACGTTTCTAAAATAAACAGTCTGCCGAGACGCCGAAAAACCAGAACGGTTTTTGTGTCAGGTGTCTAACAAATTAGAAAAGCTAACAATAAAACACAATACAGTGAATGAAAAGGACGTGTTGAACGGGTAACAAGCGATGTAGTCAAAGAAGGGTCTTGGCAGGATGATCCACACAGCTGGATCGCAACCGGTTGCACTCGTTTTGGTGCACACGAGGTCCGCGAGGAACTGAGCTGGACGGATAATGTGCAAACCAAGCATAAGTAAAACTCGGTCTGGGTTACCACAACCCTTTTGCAATCCATGTAGTTTGCATAAGATGAGATGAATACCAGCAACGTAGCCGTGCCGTAAGATTCAGGAGTCAAAATACACAAGATTGGTTTTGGTCCGGGGCATTTGAGATCAACACTCCTGTCCAAGACGAGCTATGGCGATTAACTCTGGGGGGATGGATGAAACACCCAACTATTTCAATGAAAGGCGGAATCTCCACCATTGGTATTACGTCAACCCTGTTTTGCTTGCTGTTTTTTTGTCATATCCACACCTGGGATATTTGCGATGCTCAAAGTGCATCTTATTTATAGCGGTTGTAGAACAGTTGGCATTGATTAACTTTGGTGTAAGGAAAAATGTAAGCTTTTGATCATATTCTACTGTAATATTGGGGTTGTTCGCAATGTCATGCTGCTTACGAACTAGCAGTTTGTCGTCGCAAACGATTCGGTAATTACAATGATACGATAAGATTTGTTGTTTGCATGGTTTTGGGCAAAACCATCAGTTGCTCAGAAGTCGAGGGATTACACATAACATTTCGTGAGAATACTCTTATGAGTAATTTGTTCCGACCTGTCGTTTTAAACATCGCTGTTAAATGAATGATGAGACTTACAGTACATTAGTGCGATTAAACCAGGGCTATGGAGCTCGAATTCAAATTTTAGGCTCCGGCTCCAGCTCCAGTCATATGACTTTTTTGGCTCCGGCCCTAGCTCTAGAAAAGATTTGGTCCATTGAAAACAAAAAACCATTGTATTATTTGTGTAACTCGCTTGCCCCACAAACTATGTCTGTTGAACGGGAACTCAAATTTCAGGCTCCGCCTCCACCATCTAAAATTTTTTAGCTTCGGCTCCAGCCATCCAACATTGCTTGGTCTCCGGCTCCACATCCCTGGATTAAACCCCGGTTTTCGTTTTTTGGTACCACCAGCAAACATGTTAAGTTTTTCCAGCTGGTAAATAGGAGGTAATAAGAATACAAAAGTGAACGCCTTTGAAAATCTGTTCCCACACAGTTCAGCCTCACCCAAGTCAACCTCAACATATCAACCTCACATATTTGAATCTCAACGCACAATACCAGAACTTGCACATAAGTTAATCTCACACAATACAACCAGCGCACAATTCAACCTGCCACAAATGATGCCTGAAGGTATGTAACCTTACACAACAAAACCGTCAAACAAGTCAACTTCACACAAGACATCCTCACAAGGTCACGTAACACATACTCACGCACCTCAAATTCACTCAACACACCATCACACAACAAATCGTCACACAACTCAACATCACACACCTCAAAATCACGCAACACATCTTCCGACAATGCACCATCACGCAATACATCCTCACACTACTCATCGCGACACAATTCAGCTACACACCTCACATTTTACCGAAGGTTTTGAAGGTGTTTAACTTTGATTGTGGGCGTTTATTTGTTTTAAATCACGGTTTTCTTTGCCATGGTTTCATTGTGCTTTACATCACTGGGTATGTGCTAACACATTACTAGCGATTTACACGGAGCAATACTGCGTGATAATATGTGCACTAAAAAGAGTCAGGGCAAGGTTGAATTGTGTAAAACTGAATAGAGAGAAATTGAATTGAGTGAGATGGAGGTGCGAAAAATCTGAAAAATGTAACGTTTTTTGCAGACAATCGAACATTTCGCAAAATTCGATCTGATGGTTTTTAGTCATCTCTTAATAGTGGCTTCTCACTAACACGAAACTGTGATGTCTTATCTTTAGTGTCCTCTTGAATTGATTCATATCCACTTGTTTGAGCGATAGAAACTGATAAAGTTAAGAGGTCTTGAACTCACCTAATATCTGCTTTCTGCAAACTTTGCGTAATCAGACCTATGACTGGAAACAAACCATTTGCGCTCGCACATGAAAAATAATTCACACAAAAAGCAGAAGCTATCGACTGTAGATAAACTCTGTTTTGTATCAAAAACAAAAGCAGTATTGATACAGGCGTAAAGCAACAGATCTTTCTTATAGATAAAAACTAAGCCACTTGCGAAAGTGTGTGTATGTCTTACAGATTCTCCAGTCCTTCCGAACTGCTCACTGCGTCAGAGCTTGCTATCACCGTTTCAGTGCTTGCTTCTGTACTTAAAGGGCTTTCCGTACCGAGACCAAGCCACCTGCTTGTTAGTAAACTAACGCTTCTTTCTTTGTTTTGAAAGACAAATTGCAACACAAATTTGGCAGCTTCCTGAAGAAGTTGAAGACGTTTTATGTTTTTCTGCTTGTTTTTGATAAATGCAGGAATAATTTATCAATTAAGTGCCAGTTGTAAAAGTTTGAAAGTTCTTCAATTAGAAACTATTGNTACTGTGAAATTGAGAAATGCCAAAATGATTTTACTTAGCTGAACAACACTTCGGTTTTACCANCGCCTTGAAGAGTCAGATTAAATGAATACTTGAATGTTTTCATTCTGAATTTTTCCTTCGTAGCGTTCTAAATTTGCTACGCAAATGAATAAACTANAGCCAGCACAAGCAAACACAATTTGAGGAAAAATNAGACTTTTCTTGTTTTTAGTGACAACTTAAAGTTGATGTATTCCTGTTCCCGCACAATGGCAAGAACGTGCTTAACTGGACACTGCTCAACTATATTAGACACTTTGCCAAATAGTGTGGACAAATTTTATCGAGTAAGTGCATTTGTTACGAAAAGGTTCTAATACTTTATGCATGACACTGGATTGAAGCCAAACGCAATATTAAACTCCTAATCGCTAATTTCAGACATTTGCCGTTTTGTGACTGTGTCACAGAATAATGAGCAGAGTAATATCCAAAATGCTTTTACGGCGGACTGGTCTTGGAACTAAGCAACTTACGTCGGGCCACTGACTGACCAAATGTATAGATAACTAGGCAACTAGCTAAATAACCAACTAACCAACCAGATTGCCGACTTTTCTGATTTGCTATCTGACTACATAGCTTATTGACCGTTTTACCGCTAGTTACTAATTCGTTGACCGTTTTACCGCTAGTTACTAATTCGCTAAGTAAACTGCTGCTTTACCAACAAAGAAGTATTTTAAACCAGCCTTTAAACTTAAATATTTAACCAACTCGCTACGCGAAGAAATGTCTAAATCAGAAGTCGGCAAACTTATTTGCACTCCGTACCGGTCAGCCTAGCTGCTGTAGCTCGTTAAGTCAACAAATTCTACTCTTCCAAAACGCTCAGGCTGTTAATTCGGCACAAGCGTTGCACATAAACTCGGCGTTTGTCACTTTTTCACGTCCAATTCTGAGAAATCATTCTGAGAAACTATTGCCTTATCACTTTAATGTATTTTATGTGTTGCTTATCTCGAAGTCGACGTCACATGGTTGCTTTGGCGTCGCAAAAAATTCCATGATTTTAAACTAGAAATCTGCCGCCCTGCAACGAATTCCTCTAGGACCGGCGCCGGGCCACGGCCCGGCCTTTGCCGACCACTGGTCTAAATGACAAAATTGATAACGACCTTAGTACATGTATGAATAGATGCATAAGCACTGCAGCTGAAATTAGCCAGGAATGTATACATTAAATATTGAAAGAACTAAATCTCTAAAATATAAATAGGTGGAAAAAACGAAACAAACATTTTCATTTTTAACCAATTTCTGTGAATAGGTACGTGCTTACAGCCAAATCATGGAGCAATTAGCTGATTCAAACTAAATTAGGAGCAATGCGAAACGTTTTAGATAATCTGTTAGTGGTCGGTCAGCCAAATAATGTTTGGAAAATTCTTTGCTTTATTTACTGACGTATCAAATTACTTCGCAGTCCAGTATAGAGAAACAACTGCATGCTTATAAGTTGAATCAAATATTCTATGCTGAAACAAACAAAAAATAATTTCCGGTTAATTTATGTTTAAGTATGGAAAAACTATCTGAGAAAAAATTAAGCGATATATTCCTTACATTTACAAATCGTTGAAAGACTACAACTACATCACCAGAAAACGTTAGCGTCTGATGTGGACCTGTTTAAAACTTTTGCAGAACGTTTCTACAGCACTTACAAACTCCCCGACGCTGCAGAGCTTTTTGGAGTACCTGAACATCAGTCCAAGAATAATCGAAATCATTTTCAACCAAACTTGTCCTTCGCCTGACAGCCCTGACATGTATGCGCTGCAACTCTTGCGTCTGGACTATTATTTAGTCTCAGTTGGAGTCATGCCCACAGATTTCATGCGCTTGCTTGAAAATCCGGTTTGCAGTTCGAGCACAGTGTTCAACATGATGAAGAAGGCTTTCAAGGCGGTACAAGAAACACTGACTGTCAGTGGGACCGACACGTTTTGCAGGTATGCAAACAGAGAGGGAGAAAATGACGAATGTTCTCGAACAAAATCCACAATACCTCGCCGGGGGTCCTGTTTTAGTTTGCAGTTTCAGCTGACAACTTATGCAACAGTGTCGTTAGCTAAATGAGCATACGTTAGGCTGATCCTTATCCATAGCAGACCAAATCACTGAACCACATTGTTAAGGGGCGCTACTTGGGTCGCAACGCTGTAACTTTTCTTCCAGAGAAATAAGCAGGCTCGTCACCAAGGGGGAAAAGCGGTAATTGCCCCCCAAAATTTTCAAAACCATGTTTAGTTGTTAGGTACAACAACAAGTTACGTTCGTTATGCCCTCCCTCGAAAATATCAGCTGGTTGCGGCCATGGAAAAAGGTGACCAAAGTTCCCAAGGTTTATCTACTTGTCTCTTAGATTTTGTTGGTGCCTCTGGTCATAATCACTTTATGCGGGAAAATTACTTACTATTGTATGTTAAATACACTTAAGAGCATGCAGTATCTTGTATGACAACGCTACTAACAAACAGTTTTACACCCAACTTTCTAGGCTGAAAGAGACACTGCTATGACAAGTGTTTGTCGTAAAGCAATACTTCCCGAAAAAACGGGCTGGATACCGGGCAGGTTTTGAGACTTTACCATGCTTGTGCCTATTTCCTAAAACAACGTTTAATTAAAGCCCACAAGTGCTTCATTTGGTACATCTGCTATTTTTATTCATAATGTACGGACTTTCAATTGAAAACGATTACAGCAAGTAACCAAAAGAAGCCAGATCCAAATATTTGTACGCAGCCCCGTTCCGGTTCCGTACATCCATTCCGCATTGGTACGTTCAGTGGTGGATTAGGGTTGAGGGTCCGATGCAAGGCTGAAAAGGGGGGCCTTCTGATGACGTTATCAACTCAACCAACCGTGATAAGACGTTTCGATCAAGCGTTGCCTCTGGAAAAAGGATATGTGGGCCACCCAAGGATAACTTCCTAAGGCTACGACGTGACTGACATTAGAGAAAATGCGCAAAGGTATTCATGAAACACAACTTTAAAAACATTGAAAGTTGGAAATACAAAGCTAGCAACACATAAAAGTTAAGAAATAGCAACTTGGCATCGCCCCCTAATTCTCTAGTTTTCCACCCCATTTCACCCCATTCACCATCATTAAACTAGACGGTTTATAACACCTTTTCCCCTGAAAAATGCTTGGTTTCCCAAAATTGTTTGCAGCCATGTCCTTAAAGGACTCCATGAAACCATAGACAACAACTAAGCAGATACAAAACACTAAATTTGTTTTAAATTTCATTCTTATAACTAAATCCAAGAACATAGCATACATGCAGTAACATCCAACCTGAGACTTGTTTTGAAATGCTTCGATGCTGGATGAGTCACAACGTCCATCGTGCATTGATACTAGTTCAATGAATGTGCAAAAGCAGCAATAAATTCATCATAAACCTTTTTGCAAATATTGCTACACTATATTATGAGAAACTTTATTCTCTGATAGTGAAAAAAAATCATTTGGTATAAATGTTTGCTCTTACTTAATAGGATCATTTCAGAGCTTTGCGGAACAAATTTTAATCCACTTTTTTACGGTATTGAAGTTGGTTTGAAGCTTTTCCTTATTCACACATTGGATATGCTGGTGCGGGCCTTTTGAAACATTGCAATCGTTGTTGGGGTCTCTTTGAAAACAAGGTACTTACACATTACTGTTGATGTTGGGAGCCCTTTTGAAAGCAGAGCACTTACACATTGCAGTTGTTATTGGGGGCCCCTTCAAATGCAGAGCACTTACGCATTACAGTGGCTGTTGGGGACCCTTTTGAAAGCAGAGTACTTACACATTACAAATCCTGCTGAGGACCCTTTTGAAATCAGAATACTTATATACTTATTCCCTGCTGCGGAATATATTATATGAGTGGATATTGGATAATAAGTTTTTCGTCAAAACTGAGGGAAATTTATGCGCCAAACACCTCAGAGGGGGCCCGAGGCAAGTGTCTCGCTCGCTCCCCTTAAATACACCACTGGGTGCGTCTGCCGGTAGTTTAAGTGCACGACTAACTTTCCCTGTCCAGTTAAATGCATGTGTTCCACAAATATTCAAGGAGAGAAAATATTTGTGTTATCGATTCTGCATGGACCTTGAAGAGAAATAAGCAGAGCATAGCAAATGTCCGAAAAACAGTAAACTCCGCAACAACGTTGAATATACTGTGTCAATCGACTCTGCAATTCAGCTTTCTTGTTTGTCGAAGCGGTCAACAACGTGAAATATGAGGCGTTAGCAAACCAGAAGCTTTATTTGTGCACAGGGGAACCTTTATTCACATAAATGCATGTAAGCCATTCATCTATTTGCTGGTTATTTGCAGCAATCAAATAGCAGACAGCGTTCAGCACACACTTTGATGATTCGCTTGACGACAAAAATATAGAAACTCGTCAAAACAGCGTATGGTTTGCATTGTTTAATATTTTGAGTCTTTAGTTGCTTTCGGATAAGCCGAAAAACTAACCTGATTCTTTTAAATGAACAAAATAATAAATCTTTTGTAACTTGAGTATAATTTTAGTAGCTGGCAAAACCGCAAATGTCTTTACAACGATCAATAATTCATATGACTGGCGCAAGACGAGTAGTACCCTTGTTTTTTGATAGACCAATGTCTCGGATGTGGAGAGAGGTGGGTCTGGCTTGGAAGACGCAATGCAACAAAACTGCAATGCTTTCCTGGATAAGGTCGTTGCTCCCTCCATCTCACGTAGAAATGATGCAAGACGTCGAAAAAGCCATCAATATCGCAGAAGACATTTTGTTCAAATTCCCCACTTTTCCTGGATGTCCAGGTAAAAGAACAAAATATTCGTAATTTTGTTGCTTCTGTGTATGTTGCCACTGCAACCCGTCATATTGATCTTCTGCTAATGCAGTTTGCATAGAAAACCGTACCAGTGTTTCAAGTAGAACGTTCCTATAAAAACATTTTGGCCTGTTGTAAAAACTCCTGTTGCTGTTTATTCATCCATTCTCCTTTGCTCAACGCACGTCTAAGCCTAGGTGCGTTGCTGGCTGTTGACTTTCATTTCGGGCTCTTGAAACGTTTTAAAACTCATAGGTGGCTTCAGTTTGCCTGTTCTACACGTTTTTATGGTCCAGTTTAACGTTAACGTTGGCAACGGTTTAAAATTGCTCTCAATTCAGCCTTAACATTACAAAAATACNGCGGAATTTTCCCTAAGAACGCTTTACTTTCACTCCNCAAAAATGTTCTCGAAGAACTTTTCTAATAAAACAAGTATTTCCGAGAATGTAAACGAGCGAACTTACTTCCCCTCAGCGGTCTCTATTTATGAACCTGAAGCACCCTTCATGCAGGCTGAAANGCGTGGGTTAGATAAAAAATCAAGGTGGAGATTTAAACCGTTCAGATCAGGGGTTCTCAANATTTATATGTCCCATCGGCCCCAATTTGTTCTNGAAAAGCCGTCATCGCCCCCCACCTCCTACAAAGTAAACACAACGTAGTTTTTAAATATATTTTTATCGCCCCCCACCTTTTACAAAGCAAACACAAGGTAGTTTTTAAAAATATTTAATGAAACGAACACCATGTGAGCAATGTGATGGCTGTGCTGGGTGATCTTCTCAAAGCTTAACAACATTAGGAGACATTTCAGTGAGGGGCATTGGTAAACCCTCTCGCGTTTGAATTGATAAGCGATTTCTTTGCTTTCGAAGTGTGAAGGTTACAATGGAAACCCTTTTACAACCAAATATGATCAGGTGATTGATGAAACCGAAATCCTAGCTTCTTTACAGAGTTGATATCTGTCAGCTGCTTGGCACCAAAACAAATCTTATCCTTCTTAATTGAAGAAAACTTTGGTTTAATCGTCGTTTTGCAAGTTGATGAACTGGTCTCGCAGTTCAGCTTCTACGTTAGCAGGCTCTGACGAAAATGGCCCATTAGGTACCCAGATTGAAATATGGAGGTCAGCAACATCTGAAAATGGTATTTCCATATTTTCGAAGAGGATATATGGATGGGAACAGTGATTCATCCATTCATCTTCAGTAACAGCATTTTTACTGGGAATTTGTACAAGGAAAGCATTGCATTAAATGAGGTGCCCACACACTTGCAATTAGCCAGAGTGATCACGTTTACCTGATGCTTGTTGTTTACCTCATTCATGACTTGGAAAATATCAGCTTGATAAACGATATCATTTTTCAGTGGCTTCATTGCTTTAGCCAACTGATCGTCAATGCCAATGAGGAGTTCTCTAACTGAATCAGAAAGAGCATAAAAATGGCAAGCACCCTATGAAAGCAAACGTACCTCAGTATGTATTAAAAGACTCAAAATATTCGTCGTTTTTCAACAAAGTGAGCGAAACAGTCTATCGTTGCGAGCATGAGCGTTTATCTTGTTGAAGCATTTTATCGCAATATTCAGTGATGCAGTTAATTGAGATGCCGAGAAACCAAATGCTGCCCGTGAATTACGAAGTGAACAGCAACAAGTCTAGAAATTTCTCTTTTCGTAGGTGCTATGAATCCTCGTTGCTTCTCAACCATAGCCGGTGCACCTTAGTGCCTGAGCATCTGTAGGAAGACAGATTGCAAACATCATTTCTTTTCGAAGTCGTATATCATGAAAAAATTGCCCATATCCCAGAAAAGAAGCAACGATACTTTTTCGTACAATGTGGATTCATCTACTTGCAGAGAATGTGTTCTCACGGCACGAATCTCAATAAGGTTTTTCAGTCATCATCACTGATTTCATCAATGCGACGTTAAGCTATATCATTGTTCAGAAGCACTGTTGAAACCGAGGTCGCACTTTGATGCATGACTGTTTCAATGACTTCTTTTGCGGCTGGTAGCACAAGATCCTCTCCAATACTGTGCGAGTTATCCGTTTTTGCAATAAGAAAAAAATATGATACGACGCAATAAGACCAGTATCCTGCCCCGTATTTGTTTTGGTGAACAGAGATCGAGCAGTTGCTGTACAAACGTGTCGATGAGATTTCCATTTGTTTTGTGTAAGTTTGAATAGTTAAATAGTGATGTCTCTCACACTTTCTTTGCAAGGCTCCTCTGAAAAACACGGTGCATTGGCATAACAATGCAGTCTGTAACAGTGGTGCTGGAGCTGCGGGTGCAGGGACTGCACGTCCACCCCCAAAAGTTTTGATTTGTTGAAACTTTGGGCAAAATCTCAATTATTTTGGGCAAATAAGCTTTGACGTTTTTAACAATATTAATAAAATTATACTTCCTTGCTATTGAATGTAAATGTTTGATGTGTCATAGAAAAGTCATTAAATGTATATAAATCAACAAACTGTTTCTAGTAATTTCGTGCTTTAGTTTGTGAGAGTTGATGAGTAACTAACTTGCTTGAAAATTTTGCAAAAGAAGGCATTTCATTTATTTGCTTTATTAGATGTAAACAGAGGGAATTGAGTATACTGAGGGTATCTACGCCATATTAGTAGAATCCATGCCAGGCAAATAAAAAAAAGCTTTTGTTTTTAATTTTAACTAGTGTTTGGATGAACATATTTTGCCATACGGTTTGTTGCATGTTGCATATATGTGCAGTTGAACAGATAATGTTGTGAGGCTCACGGCACAGTCATAAATGATAAATAATATGATGGCATACCACACATAGGCCTATCACATGTATTGTATGTATTCAGTGAAGGAAGCAGCTTTAGGCCTACGTCAGCTAGGTCTGAGGTTCCTTGCTCACAGCAACAGCTTGAACGTGATTGGAAAACCTAAGAACTGTGAGGCAGATGCGCAAGAATACTGAGCCAGCCGGCCTCTGACCAGAACCGTCGCCAGAAAGTTTTCAATAGGGGGCTTTGCGTTTC
>JGI24159J19872_10007131_pt1 | contig 14633 bp, 14 predicted proteins | sample Ectturendosymbi4_FD_19872 | JGI IMG/M metagenome (IMG submission 19872) | reverse complement strand
TGCTACATATTAGCTTGAATAGGCTAATCTGTTCCACGGTAGTGGTTTTAGCATCAAACAAGTACAGAAAAGGTTGCACAAGACTTAATACAAACCAACCAAACTCTTTTCCGCTCGAATCCCTTATTATCGGATTCCCAACCTACTTCTGCTAGTTGGATTCGCTGAATCGGGTATGGTGGAAAAAATGCGCGCTCAAGCAGCTGAGTGAGACACTCATGGTCGTGCCTGAGTGATTTATGGGATTCCCAATCCAACGCGAACCCGATGACAGTGCAGTGTAAAGAGGGTACGTGAGTGTCTCACTCAGCTGCTTGAGCGCGTTTTTTCAGCCATATGCGATTCAGCGAATCCAATCAGCAGAGGTAGATTGGGAATCCGATAATAAGGGATTCTAGCGAAAAAGAAGTTGAGTGGTTTGTATTAAGTCTTGGACAACCTTTTCTGTATTGGACAACCTTTTCTGTACTTGTTGGATGCTAAAACCACTACCGTGGAACAGATTAGCCTATCCAAGGTAATCTGTAGCAAAAATGACGGATTAATTTATTTAATAGTTTTGCCTGTAGGCTAACTACACCTGGTTAGGGAAACAATCAGCAAAATTGAATTAAGCAAACTGAAAGGTTATTCGGTAGGTTACAAGATATCAGATATTGGGATGAAGGACTATTACCCCAATACTGATTAATAGGTTTTCATTGCACTTTGGTATAGTAGATTGATTCAACCTCTGTGCAAAATATGTAATATTGGAAGTGGATAACTTCAGTATAGGCTACACTTTGAACTTTGTGTCCCAGTTGCATGGCTATGATTTCCTCAGTTCATAATGGAATTCATGGAGTAGCATAAAATGTGTTATAAACGTTTGTGAAATAGGTTATAATTGCAATTTGGTGAATTGCAGGACCTATTGTTCATAGATTACGACTTACAATGTGCTGTGAATCCTCATATTTGACACTCTGTTGTATTGTACTGCAGAGAATTGACTGGTTAATGATCTTGACTGAAATCAACGAAGTGACTTTGCAGTGCAAAAACAAACTCCCATTTCCTGCCCTGTAGAAGCTGTTCAAATTCAGTTAAAGTCACTTGAAGTGCAATTACGATGCGACGCGGTTTTCATGACCTCATCGCCCAGCATTTCTCTACAATTTTTTCTTCTGGCTGTTATTTTTCGGACTACGCTAAATAAAATCACGTCTCAGCGATTCCAACTACACCTGCGAAAAGTACCTTTCTGTAATGGAATCAGCTTTCACCTTTTCATTTTAACCTGTTCCCCAGCTTTCGCAATACCGTAGACCAAACGCACGAAGCAAATCTTCGAACTCCTTGCAGTGTAAAAACGCTCCAATATCGAGTTCGCTAGTGCGTTCACGAAAGTAAGCCAATGGCGACGAATCGCTCACGTGTCAATCCGATAACACTGCCGTGTAAAGTGGGTAACTGTTGATTACCAACTGTTCCGGCGAGCGCAGTTTTTCTTAGATCAAGCGGCTGAAATCATACACGCGATCTACCGTGGGCCATAAAAGACTGTACAGTCTTGCTATTCTGTATGTTGAGCATGCTTTAGCTGGAAAGACAAATTAGGACAAAATTATCAGCGACTTTACTGTCAAAAAGTCCCACCAATCGACTAAAATTAAACAGGCTGTTAGGTGTCGTAAGAAATATAGGTGCGTCATTCCAGAGTCAGCCTTTGAGACGTGCAAACCGTGCAGTTACACAGTGCATGGGGCCCACAAATCAGAGGGTTCAAAAACTCCCGGCGTTTGGCTTCATTTTAAGGTTTGAAGTGATTTGGAAAGGTGGTGACTTTTTTCTTTTTTAGGTCATCCATTTTGTTTCAGTTATTTTTAACTCCACCTCTGAGAACTCTATCACGTTTGCTTTTCAGGGGGCCGCAACATAGCGTTTGCACAGAGCCCACAAATGCTAAGTCTGACTCTGATCACTCATTGATATCATGTAATTACAATGTGGTCAGGTACTTCACCGTTGCCTTTTTCTTTAGTTTCACTGTGACTGTTTTTGTTCCTAATATAGAGGAAGTGCAAAATGAAACAATATATTTATGAACTGGAACAACTTGTTGGTCAATGCAGCAAGCACGTGCAGTGCTAATTTGTATGGCATCAGGTGCAAACCGTTCAGAAGGCCCCAAAATCAAAATAGCCTAGGGCCCGAAAATGAAAAATCCGGGCCTGGGTTTACCCGTTGGCGTTGTTTGAAAAGGTTGTTGTATCAGTTCCAATATTTACCATTTCAAATGAACGTAATGTGATAGGAGTAGAGTATTTGGAAAAGAAAAAGTTTATTGTAACTGTTTTAAAAGCGGTTTAGGCCCAAACGAAATGTCAATGCATGAAATTTTGGACTTTTAGAGGAAACATTTTTACCAACATCGTAAAAGTTTCAGATTGTTTAGGAATGGTACTTTATGCGCTGAAAGCTCACAAAACAGAGATATGAATGATGCAATGCTATACGGTTGATGTAGTCGCGACCGATACTCTGTTAGGAAAGCCGAGACCTGAATACTCGGGTCCCCACCATCAACGAAATCTTGCGAATTGTGGCTGGATGCCTGCGTCCTACACGAGCGGACAACCTTCCAACCCTCGCAGGCATCCAACCTGCTGAGCTTCGTCGCAGTGGAGCCATACTGTCTCTAGCACGCCGTTCCATGGAGCCTGGACATCTGCTGCACTCAGCGCTCACCCGTCCATCGAGTGCAAACACACGGCGCCTCAAATCGAGACACTCATTTGTACCCGCCGCACAACATCTCATCAGTTTATTTGACAACAACAACATACGTGCGGCGCAGTGGACGGATCACCAATGGAATGCGGAGCGGACGGACAGCCCCACAAGACTCCGCATTTTCATCCCTGACACCGGCACCCACCCCCCGGAATAACCCTCCCAGAAAGAGCTTGGGTCCGGCTTGACCGCATCCGCACCGGTGTCGGACGTTTCCGCTCCTGCTTGTACAAATGGCGTATGGCCTCCTCTGCGGTCTGTGAGTGTGGCGCAGAAAAACAAACCGTTGACCATGTTGTCCTCCAATGTCCAATCCATCGACCTCCTCATGGACTGCACGGCCTGACGGTTCTGGACGATGAGACAATCTAACGGCTGCTCAACATCTGCCCCGAGATCTAGTGCGGCCAAGCGGTGGGCAGCAACAACTCGCTCAAAAGAAGAAGATGAACGGTTTCCAACCTGGGTGGTCGTGACCCCAAAGAGCCGCAGAAAGTATTATTTGAGATCACGAAGGTATTATTTACAAGCACTATAAAATCTTGACTTCGCCGCCATTTTTATTCCAAAATCTCAAACTTTAAGTTGGGGCTGTTACTTGTGAATAAATGCCTTACCGCGACCTTGCAAACACTGACAGGTCCGTGCTATTTCTTTGCATATATTGACATGGCATGTTGCACCAAAGATACACTTGCCATGGGGCAGAGAAACCCTTGCAATGTGACTGGTATTCCACCGTTTTATTAAACATAACTATAACTTCATTCAATAACTCGGTGGTAGAGTGTCCGCCTCTCAATTGAAAGGTTCCGTTTTCGACCGACGGCCATTGAGTGAATCGCCGCAGTGCTTCTTGGGCAAGAGCGCTCACCCCAACCGTACCGGCGAGAAGCAAATTTCAGGCTTTGGCCTGCGGCCAATTGCCGTCACCAAAATAAAAAAGAGTACAAACACTTCACATATAAGTAGCAGGCTTAGTCAAGAAATAAGAAACCAGGTTCTGTGTTTTCCTTTAAATTTTTCCATGGAGAAGAAGCGTAAATATGTTTGAAGAATACTTTCAATCTGGCTTCACCCGCCGAGCATAGACGTAGCCAGGGGGAGGCCAAAGGAGCCATGCCCCCTTAAATTTTTAGCATATCTTGTAATTTTGTGCTTTGAGAAGTGGTGTCCCAAACAAATTACTGTTGCTTTTCATTTCTTGCTGTTCATATTGCTTAAATTTGTCATATGTTCCGAACTTATTACAATCTGCACTTTCATTTGTAACTTGTGCAACTATTCCAATTGTTTATGTGACCTTCATGAAGAAAAATGCATTGTAATCAATGTCTTTCAACTCTGGTTTGAGTAATGCAAAAATATCGGTATCGGCTATCGTCAATCGAAAATGGAAAACATCAGTATCGGCACAGAATTTTGCTATTGCTCCTTAATATGTACCAATAAAAGACAACCTTGCCTCAGTTGAAGACAGATTACGAGACATTTTTCCCAGCGAGGCTGACCTAATTCGTGGCCAAGTGATTTAAATCATACGAAATAAAAAGTGAAGTAGATCAGTTTTGACGAAAAATAAACACATGGCATAGCAACAGATCCAAGTATAATAATCACCAAGGCTTAGAAAGGTAACAGCAACACAGTCTTAGACAGAGTGGTATGATCACAAGATTAAGAAAATACTGGANGATCAAGAAACTTACAAACATCTTAAAACCAANCCAACTGCAACCACAACCAAACATGTCAACAGATTTGTTAACAANTTGCTCGAAANCACAAAGATCACAAAAGAACCAAGCTAGACTGAAAAACTCAGATGCCANAACACCCCGGCTGTACGGAATACCTAAATTACAAAAAGAAAACAATATTCTCCGAAGACCAATAGTTTTTTTCACAGACTCACCTACGTACGGCTTACTAAAGAATTTTATCATCACTGCTAAAACCACTTATTGGAAAATCAAAATATCACGTAAGAAACTCTTCAGACTTCGCATCATCTATTGCTCAATTACTCCAAACTTATGAACTAATGGTCTCATTCGATGTTGTATCTTTATTCACAAAAGTTCCAATTCAGTTGGCATGAAACATAGCCAAGCAACATCTACAATCCAATCTCGAACTGAGTGAGCATATGCATTTGTCAACTACCGACCTAATTAAAGGACTTGAAATTTGCTTAAGTTCAATAAATTTAACTTTCGTGGAAAACACTACAAACAAGTTTTTGTAACAGCTATTGGTTCTCCCGTTTCATCGGTGGTTGCAAACCTAGTCATGGAAGACGTCAAACAACCCGCTTTGGAAACCTTTGCAGACCCTCCACGTTAGTGAAAAAGATATGTAGATGACACTTTTGTGATCATGAAGAAATCAAAGTTGTCCGAGTGTTTCACCCATTTGAACACAATAGAGAGTTCATCCAATTCACTATGGAGCAAGAAAAAGAATGTCTTCCGTTTTTGGACTTATTCATCTAACGCTCATCAAATCGCCACTTATTGTCAGCAATCTATGGTAAGCCAACCCATTTAAGTAGATACCTCAACTTTAGATCAGAACGTCCGAAACAACATAAACAATCAGTAGTTAACTGTCTTTTCGAACGAGCTAAAAAACTTTCCTCCACATCCCAGAACCTGAACAGCGAAATGAAGCATGTGAAACGGACTCTCATGTTGAATTGTTACCACAAATGGGTGATTCAAAACAAAGAAGAAACAACACAATGGATTTTCTGAGTTAGATCTAAAGTTATTTTACCGTACACAACTGACTTGGGAGGGTCTTTAAAACGAATTCTGGAGAAACGTCGTAAACGAACCATCTTCAAACCTACAATTGAACCAAGCACAATCCTATCTTCAGGAAGAGATATCGTATCCGCCAGCAAATGTCGAGATGTAGTCAATGAAATTCCATGTGGGGAATGTGAACACAAATACATTGGACAAACGTAGCGAAGCTAGAACACTCGATTCAAAGAATACCACAGGGGCACTTTGGCTAAAAATATACTTAAAAAAAACAACAGAAAAAACAGCTTTAGCGAAACATGCAGCCCGAAGTGGCCATGGTTTCGACTGGGGTTGCGCCACGTTTTACATCATGCAAATAGCTACCATAAGCGCATTTTTTAAGAATCATTTTAATTTAAAAACTAACATTATGAACAATAAAAGTGCAAACTTTCCAGCTGTCTATCATAATGTCCTAACCTAAAATACGAGTGAAATTTATCCTTTACTTAACTTCCTTCATTTGTCATCTTATTATCCGCTTTAGTGCTTGTTGATTCGCTAGCTTACCAACTCAGTTTATCCCATTATTGATCGCTATTTTCCGCATACTTCCACACTATTTGCTGCTTTACTTCGCATAGTAACGTTTTGTGCATTTTTCTGTGCCGGTTTTACGCTGTTTTATTGCGTTGTTGTATATTGTTGCCTCCTGGCGTTCCATTTTACACTTCTCCCTCTCAAGCCCACGGCAGCCACTTAAGTGGCCACTACGTCTCTAGTCATAACTCGCCAGCCGATTGAGCAAGAGAGCTGTTCAAACGCTCTACGGATTCACCAAGTTTTCTAGTTGAGATCGAAAAATTTGTTTTCGTTTTGGATTTTGGGTTTTCTGGGGGTAACGTCATAATGGGGGGATTTTTTCGCGTTTTTGGCCAATTTTACTAGGCCCTGGGCGCCAACCCAATGAGCCATATTTTTGGCTCAAGTTTTTTTAGAAACTAGGCTAAAATCCGCGTCTTTAGAGGCTTTGCTTGACTTACTAGCAAATCTGGAGCCGAGATTATGGCTCAAAAACCCAGTTTTTGACAAAATTGAAAAAGTTTCAGAAAGGTATAATTTGCCCTCTCAGGGCAAACTTTGGCCACAACTGGGCAGCAAATTGAGCTAGAGAGCTGTTCAAACCCTCTAAAGACATGCGACGTCTTGTAGTTTTAAATAAAAAAAAAACAATTTTAAGATTTGGGTTTGGGGTTTTGGGTCCATGGTATCATGATTGGGGTATGTTTTGTGGTTATTTTGATGACGTCATCATCCGATTCCAACGAGCCGATATTGTGGCTCAAAGCTTTTTTGGATTCTAGGCTAGAATATGAGTCTTTAGTGCCCTTGATCGAGTTTCCAGCGTTTCTGGTTCAAAAGTTATGCCAAAAAAAATCCAAATATTTCAGGAATTTCCTAGCGGATTTAGGTGATTTCCCTAATTGATATTCGATCATTTTTCCCATAACGTTTCAACCAGAAACGTTACAATGTCGATCAAACCCTCTAAAGACTCGTACTATAGCCTACAATCCATTTAAATCCAGTAAAGCTTTGAGCCACGAAATCGTCTCGATTGTTGAGCTCCCACGGGATGTTGACGTCATCCAATGTTTTGCCAGAACTGTCGAAACATGTCAAAATATCCTGTGGTTATGTAAACATGGCCAAAAAGGCCAACAACCCACACTGAAATTTTTTTTTCAGTCTAAATTACATGACTTCACGAGTCCTTAGAGGGTTTGAACAGCTCTCTGGTTCAAGCTGCTGGCGAGTTATGGCCATATAGAATATAGGTGTAATCCACCCCAGGTTAGGGTTTGTGGGTGCAGAAATTTTTACCAAATATTGGTTATTGGCCCATATTTTGGCTCCAGATATGCTAGAAAATCAATCAAGGGCTCTGAAGTCGTGGAATTTTGCTTAGTTTTCAAAAAAACTTGAGCCAAAAAAATGGCTCATTGGATTGGAGCCCAGGGCCGGGTGAAGGTGGCCAAAAAAACTCAAAAACACCCCCACTTGTGACGTCCCCCACAGAGAACCTCAAACACAAAACGAAAGAAAATATTTCAAAGTAAACTAGAAGGCTTGCCGAATCCGCAGAGGGTTTGAACAGCTCTCTATCTCAATCGACTGGCGATTTATGGAGTTGCAGTCTGGTCAAAAAAGTGGCCGTTGTGGGCAGGGCCGACCCTAGCAGGTGCGGGGCCCAATGCAAGACCTAGGCGCGGGGCCCCTCAGAGCAATGGTTTTATGACGTAATCGTGTTTAGTCTACCGTGTTATACGACCATGGCAGAGCGCACATATAAAGCCTTAGCGCTAGAACTGAGCACGTTTGCTAACGTTCGATAATAATAGACGAAATTCATCGCTAGTTCTAACGAAAGTGTTGTTTGTTAACAATGAGATTTATAAGTCGTTTCTCCTGAGTTCTCGAGGGAAAGGGGTATCTGGAAAAAATGAACAATCTACCTAAACACCATGGCGTGGGGTCCCAGACGCGCGGGGCCCAATGCAGCTGCATCGGTTGCATCGGCCTAAGGCCGGCCATGGTTGTAGGCCTTAAAGGGTTCTCCCACGTTCGTTATCACATAATGTCACTCATTGTCTCTCGCGTGATGGTCGGTTGGTTGGTTTTGCGCTTTTTGTTTCTGTACGTCACGTTGCTCATTGTTTTATGTTGTTGGTAAATTGTATGTTATGTGCCATGGTTAAAAACATTGCGCTGAGGAAGCATAGGTGCTCGAAACGTCGGCTAAATAATAAAAATAATCGCCAGAGAAGAACGAACTTATCTGCTTGCAAAATACTGTTGCTCGCTTAAAGTCAAAAGATTTGCCCCCCTAAAAATAATTTGGGCTGGCTACGCCACTGCCGCCGAGTCAGCAATGACATTTGGAAACCTCAGTGTGTTTTGTGCAACGTTGTCCTTAGTGCTGAATCAATGAAGCCACCAAACACTATTTATGAATCAAGCAATCCCAACACGTCAGAAAGGTTTTCGAATTATGCAGACGTCAGATGGGGGTGTCTCTGTAAGGAGGGCAACTGCCTCAGTTTGTGGCTATGACTTTGTCCAGTCATAAATTGCCAACCGATAGTGCTAGAGAGTTGTTCAAATCCTATAAATATGCGGAAAGTCTCCAAGTTTCGATTAAAAGATAGTTGGTAAGTTTTGGATTTGAGTTTTTCGTGGGTGACGTTATAACAGGGGTAGGTTTAGACTATTTTAGCCCCTGCCAATGGGCCCTGGGCCCCAGCACCAAGAGCCAATTTTTGGTTCTGTTTTTTATTTGAAACTAGGCTAAAATCCGCATCTTTAGAGCCCTTGATTGATCTCCTAGCATTTTCGGTTCAGGAGTCATGGCCAAAAAGCCACTTTATTTTTGCAAAAAAAGTACTTGCAAGAAACCCATTCTCCACATCTTTAGATTTGGTCAATATTTCCGATGGTTTACTAGATCAATTTCTTAATCTCCGCCAAAGGTGGTAATTGTTTTTCTGAAAGTGACTAGACACAATTGGTGTCCATCAAATGAGTCAGCACAGAACAAACAAGTGAGGCCGATGTCGCAACGCAGCGTAACAGTGAAAATGCTAGGATGTTATTCAAGAAATAATTTGCGGTCTGAATTGTCGACTGAGCGGGGTTGAAGGGAGCAGGACCTACGAGAGGAGGCACGTGTGGCCCAGCAGGTACTGGAGCCCGGGAGGATGGAAGTATGTACGTCAAGTTTTTCTGTAGTGAAGACAAAAATGAGTAGTGTAAGCCAGTTGCCAAGATAACAGTTAATCTATTTCTAAAGTTTAGCGTGGTGGCTGTTTTATTTATATTCTTATTACTACACTAGCAAGCTATACAAATTTTGACGAGGTGCCCAGAAGCTAGGAGGCCCGGTATCGGTCTTCGTACCCCCTGGTAAAATTTCTCTCAGAGTCCCTGCACGGGAGCGCGGATTCATTCTTGGGCAAAGAACTATTTTTGCGCTTGTTCCGTCCCTCTTTTGTTTTGCAACAAGGTTAAGTAAAACGTTCATCTTGTAATATTTTGTCTGATGGAAAATAAAGTACTGCAATTCTGGTCCGCTGGAAAAGCCACGTTCACGCTTGAATCTTTGATGAGTGATTTCATGATCAGGGGAGTAACGAAGGGGCCAAGGAAGCACAATTCCCCGGGCGCCGAATCACTATGGGGACGCCGAATCACTGCGGGTGGGCTCCAAATTACTGCGGAGGGCGCCGAAAAGTTCCAACAAATCGCACGTACTTTCTTCACTACAGTAAATTTCCTTCCGTAAGATTTCAGGTACAAGCACCGGTGCGCCAAACTTGTTTCTTGTCCCGGGCGCCATCTAACCTCGTTACGACCCTGCTCATGATATAGTTTGAATTCACAAAGACCTTCAATAACTTTTGATCATGCAGATACAAATTAATTTTCTGAACTAGTTTCGTACATCTTGCAAAATCTCGGGCTATTTTCCATTTCAAAATGCGTTGTCAATGCGTACATAACGATGAGATGCAGCAAACCGCATAGCGTGTTAAGAAAAGTTTAAAGGTGTTGCCCGATTTTCATTTTTTACTGCGTGGCGCATGTTTCAAAGCGTAGACTCAATAAAGTTAGTGATCAACTCGTTTCCTTCAAACTGGATTTTTTTTAGTGAACTCAACAAATGGAAATTTCACAGCTGCCCCACGTCGGGGGAAACCCCAGGAAAATTAGTATTGTCCAATTTTTGTTCCAGTTCAAAGCAAAAAATCATATCTTTACAAAAATTAAACGTGGCTTGCTACTTTGGTTGAAGATTGCCAACAATTTCTATCACACTGACTTTCCTGGATGCGCCGATGAGCGCCGACACCTTTGTCTTTCCATCAAAACTGTTTTTGAAACACTGGCAACAGAATAACATTGCTGTTAAAGACACCAGTTAAATTTTACGATCGTGATCTGAGAGAAAGTTAATAGTCGCTTTTAAATACACTTCTTTTTTTGCTGGCACCTGATGTAAACGCACAGCTCAAAAATCATTTTGTTTTTCAAAGAGGCAATTGTTTTAAATGACGAAAAGTTATGCAGCTGGGTAATATGTTTCATGCAGCTGGAGTTTTTTTACCACAGCAGTTTCCAATATTTTTTGGCATGGACCCCAAATTTGACCATGAAATGATGAAAAGTTGACTGGAAATCCCCCTCTTGGTGTCTTTATGTTATCCTGAAATATCTACAGGACAGTTGTTAACATTCTATAGCAATTGCTAGTGAGCGTAATAAAGACGTCCTTCTCACAAAACTAAACCGTTGCCATCCCTACCAGCAAATGCTTTTTTCTCCATGGCAACCACTTCTTGAGCTCTTTCCTATCAATTTTCTTCGCTTGATGCCGATCTCAATATAAACATGTTCATACAAATAAACTGTTCCATCAATACAGCTGTGGATAAAATAAACAGGGTTGCTTTTAGGGCGCAAGGATTACAGCAAGCAAATTTTAGCGTGCAGTGAGTGGTTTTCCATGCTGGATGTAAGACGCATTTTGTGACTTACTGAAAGCTGTTTTCCTCGAAAAAAAGTTCAATAATTCTGTTTCGCTGTATAGATTTTGCAGTCGAACCTATGAAAAGCTCATCATGTCCACTATGATAACAATAGTATTAAATTTTACAAGTGTAAAGTTAAAATATTATTTTCAATGCAAAATCTCAATCAGATACGTTAAAAATCGCAAAAGTTTGATCAATGTTTACAGAAAAACTTCAAATTATATTTTCTTTATGCTTACTAAAAATATTATCCCAGTGAATCGAATGTTACATCATCTAATGACAAAAAGTTTACAGAATCTGTTCAGTAGACTTGCTTGTAATAGTTGCAGCTTTTGTCAAAGCATTGGCGTGTTACATTAGACGTTTTGGTGTAGAATGAATTTCAAAAATATGTTAATTTTCTGTTAGAAAACGTCTAATTTAGACGCGTAACTGAACGGATTTACACGAAAAATAGATTGCTTCTGCAGGTTAACTTCTTGCCTTTAATGCCGGTAGCAAGATCAAATGCCGGTAGCAAGGTCAACAACGAGGCTATGAAATAAGTGTCGTCTGAAAATAGAGTAAAACTTCACAAGTGCATTCCTAAAGTGTTTTCTGCTAAAGAGAAAACCAAGCCTTTCCATAATGTACAGGCTCCAGTAGTGAAAGCATGCCTTGGACCGGTGTAGTATTAGTATTACGCTTGCGCCTTTGCTCTTCATAATAATGAAGAAATACATTAAATGCCGAATATACTTTTCAAAATCAGTCGGTTTGAAACGCTTGCTAATAATGTTTTGTAATGATAGAAATGTTTCTTTCTTTCCAATTTAAATGTGAGTGAAAACGATTGCGCTTGCGTTAAAGGTTTTGAATAAGCGCAGAAAATCAAACTCCTGTGTTGGATGCTTTGACAAATCAAACTGTTGGAAGAAAATTGTTTTCAACTTTCTATATGGTTTCAACTTTCAACCATCAAAACCCGGAAAGTTCGGTAAAGCATCGAGTAACGCAATCGAGGCGCGCAGTCAGGAAAAAATATTTGGGGGGCCGGAAATTGTTGAAAACTATAATNAATGATTGTCTTTACACGTTCATGACAATTTTTACTCAACGGTGCAATAGCTGTCACCCGGAATGTGCAGGGACCGCGCATTTTCACGCCCCTGGCAACGTCCACGTGACCATCGGTCAAAGTAACTGCGCAGGAGGACTCGAAACGTTTTCTATTACCTGAAAGCATTATTTTTCAGGACATTTTTTGTCAGCGAAAATGCAACTGTTGTCAAGAACGAGCCACCCAGAAATGTACATGAACTGTTCAGTTGGCCGCCAGCTCCACTGCCCTCAGGAACTTTTGCATTCAAACGTCATTTTGGCGCGGGCGCCAAAAGCGGATGCTGCCGCCGTTAAATGCTCACAAGCTGGACGACCGCCTCCATCCTGGATATGACGGTGCTGGCCGATTATCTGCCGCTGTGCTTTTCCGGACGGAGGCGGAGGTCTACGTGAACCGACCTCCACGCAATAGACTGTTTGTCACTAACCGACGATTGCGCTTCTGCGAATGTATTTTCCTAACTGTTGTACGGGGCTCATAAACAAAATCTATGAAGTACTCATCAAAGTATTCAAAATATAAAACCCGATCTCCCGCATGGCGTGCCATAGCCTCAGTGTTGCTTTTTGCAGATTGTGAAGTGTCAGTGTGTTCAAAAGGTCGTCATTTTAACATAACTTTATGATACTGCATTGGAAAACATAGATGTTTGCGACATTTGCAAGCCTGTAGACATTGAGCTATAGGCCTCCCACAGGAAGACATATAGCCCCAGTATTTACAGTGAAATTGACCCATAGTTATCTGGGTTGCACGTTAAAACACGTGACAATGCTCCTACCCAAAAGATGCAGAACGGATGCTTGCTTTCAAAGAGTTTCAGAATGTAACGTGGCCACTCGAGACGAATATGGGCTCCGCTATTCGTTGATCGCACCCCGAACGCACTGTATATTTAACTTCCACTGGTCTGATGGTTTGAAAAGACAAATGAAACCTCACCTATTTACAAGCACGTTTGCGTCAGAAGATAAGGCCACACTGGTATTTAGACATTGACACGCGGATGTCTGATGGTGTTGAACGTTTGTATGTAGCGTAGCTGTAGTCTTTTGTGCTCTATACACATGTGATCAAGCCTGGCAAGAGCAATTCTAATGTGAGTAACGTCTGTTTTTTTATCGCCAGCTTGACCTGATCGTCAGATAAAAAGTCAAGTTGGCGATGCAACCATGACAATCTCTATCACTTGCTCTGTACCTGGAGTGGACAAGTGAACTCTACCGCCAGAAACGTTTCCAAAACGCCCTGCGCCGCAGCGCTTGTACTTCCCTGGCCGCGATTCTCGCTCAAACAGCATTTCCCAAAAGTCAAATCAAAACGAGGAAACAGAACTTGCTTGAAAAGAAAACAAGAGGTTGTTAATAAAATGATCATTATTAAAATTTTCAATTGTTCAGTATTTTTTTCGATGTTGTTGCAGAAACACGTATTAAGACTTAAAACAGTCAGAAAAAACCAGAAACAGAAACACAAGAACAAACTGCCTGTAAGACTGTTTGAAGGTGTGCAAGTTCCTGAAACTAATTTTTATGAAACAAGAAAAGTCAGGGGTTTTCATTTCTTTCGCATGCGAACCGAACAGTTGCTTGCAATAATAATTGTGCAGAACATTAATATAACATAACACGTAGGCTACAGAAAATTCACATCAAACAACGTTACAATAGTGTGTTTCGAGAAAAAGTCGAAGTATCGAAACAGGTTGTGTTGATGTTTATGCAAAAATTACGACCATTTTGCCGACCGATATATTCTGCCCCGAAGCCCTTCAGCAGGAGTTGCAGTTGCATTTTTTGATCTTGTTCCTTTTTAAAGCTAGCTGTACGCATTGGTGGTTGATTTTTAATGACCAGCTCCTTCTAGCGAATAATTTTTACGGTAAGATTGACGATGGGTATGTTTCTGGTTAGTGCGCAATTTCAGACCACCACTGTTTTCGTGCACACAATTTACAATAGTTACAGAAGCAGTAGGTGGTTGCAGAGAAGTAAACCCTATTTTTGATTTTAGTCAAAGTTGTTCAAACCCTGATTCCCAAGATTCTGTTGCATCGCAAAAGCACCTTCTCGTTCCATCTCGGGAAGTAACCGTTGTAAATGATCAAAATGTTCATCGGTTCCGCGGGGACTTCTGGCGATGAGTTGGTCCTTCCTCAAAAATGGTGATTTCCCTGACAGGGTTTTTCCTCACTATCCCCCCCAAAAACGCGTTTTTCGTAGATACACCTGAAAGAACGAACTTTTCCTGCGGGAGCGCGCCAGCCATGTTTAATCGGCTTGGCCGTAAGAAGGCTTGCGCTAACGTCAAGGCAGTAACTGCAGGTCGACTACACCGACGCGCATAGACGTCCGCTGTAGAATGACACCCTCGTTCTGATTGCTTTCCGGTGCGAGCACCTTCCCC
>JGI24159J19872_10007129_pt1 | contig 14636 bp, 11 predicted proteins | sample Ectturendosymbi4_FD_19872 | JGI IMG/M metagenome (IMG submission 19872) | reverse complement strand
GGGGGGGGGGGGGGGCTTTATGTTCGTGCAGCGGGGGCTTGACATTAAAAATTGACAAATATTCCACTGATTTATAGTGTTTCAAATTTCAATTTGGGGGGGCTAAGTCTACCAAAGCNCCCCTCCCGTGGCGACGGGACTGATGCGTATTCACCTTCAGCATACGAAAACTGTTTTCCTTTTTTGACCTGAAGTAGACACGCTGGTAGTTACAAACAAAGTACCTCCTGTGGTGAAGATCTCGTGGCAAGCCAAGCAGCATAAACCAAAACTCTATATAATACACATCATAAGCAACGACAGACATGTTATAAGCTTTTGCAGGACTGCAAGTGATTTCACTGAATGACTCCAATGTCTTTCGGTGAAGTGTAGCCGGAAAGAGTATGTTTAAGTCAGGCAGTGAATACGTGTAATTCGACCCATTTGCAAACTATACGCATCCATATGTGATGCGTCAATTCATCAGCAATTTGACTTAATAAGAAGCAGCATTGTTGATTGCTAGCCGCATATTGCTGTGTAAGATGATGGGAATGGAAAGCACAAAAAGAGACGCAGTCTTAAACCGTGTTGGCAGAAATAGGAAAGTTGCGTCAGTAGTTTTCGAAACCGTCATCTTTTGAACAAAAGTCCCTGAAAAGAACCAGTATTCTGATCTAAAACACGACGGAAACAACGCAGAATGTTGATCACAGTCTTCTAGGCGCGTTTAGTTTGCCAAATGGGCTTAGCTTGCTTGGCCCATATGAACTGAAGATTGCATCAAATATATCAGTACTTTTAGGCTGAAAATTGCCTGGTTGGAGTTCTAGAGCATCCTCCCACACCCATAAAAAACGATAGTAGCTACGTTTTCGACTGTTCCTATCAAAACTATCACCTTCATTATATTTTCATTTTCTTACCAATAAAAACGAGTCGTAAATCTATATAATTTGGAGTGTAACCTAGTTGGTAGTAAACGTGGCCAACTGAAGGTTATTCTGCACATTAATACTCTCTTCGTTTTGTTTGAATTTGTAGCTGAATTGCAAATTGCGTTTGAGTTGTTTTGTATTTTATCTGTCTTGTGTCGGTTTCACAAATCTTGTATTTTTGTTGGCGTTTGTTGTGCTCTTCTGTGACTCGTCACCGAAATGCCTTTGCGGCGTCGCTGACTTTTCAATCATCAGACTCGGCCTTGTTGTTATAAACAGAAGGAAATGAACTCTGTCCCGTATGTTTGTAAAACCACCATCAACCAGAACTGAAAATCTACGAACCAGGAAGATGTGGGACAGCATTACCTATTGACTTGTTACGCCTCCACCGTGGAACGTTGTGCTAGCTGAGGTTGTGCGCCATTTGCTGATCAGATCCGTTGACGGAAGTTGAAAAAGAAATAATATGCTAATGCTAACAGTAGCAGCAATAGTATTTGCCGCTACATGGACTGCATGAAAACTTACGTATGGCAGCACCAACGCTAGTCACTGCTGCCTCGATGCGCAACGCAAAAATTTTGTACGCGTATCAATGCTTTGAAAAGGCAGCTGCAGAAGTTTTTCCGGTCGTTGTAAACTGTTTTCAGAGCTAGAAACCACGGAAACTAGTGAAAAATGTGGAATTGAATTGCTTTTTCAGGGGAATTTCGATGTTAGATTTCCACGTCTGATGCGTAATCATCCTGGTTCTACGACGACCCGTGCTTGTCCAAAGTTCTTCCGTACTGCCAGAGCAGCTTTTCTTAGCTCTGCAGTTCGTGTCTCTTGCCTGTCGCGCAACCGCGCGGCTGCTCCCGGCAGTGTTTGTTGCAGTTTTTCACCCGAAAGTGCTTCTGGTTACTTTTCTACACACTAATTGCGTGGTCAGCCACCGAGTCATGCTTGGAAGAAGTGAAATTTCAGCGGAATTTGTGAATACTCATTGGTGCGAAGTGTAGAAAAGCAAGACTTTTCCATATCCAAGTGTTCTTTCGAAAGCTAATTGGCACCGAGTGTAGGGTGACCCAAAAAACGGACTAATCTAGAGGTTTTAAAATACGGAAGTCGAGTAACTAAATAAAATACCCCCAATTTGTTCCATCTGATGGAGGTGATAGTTTTAAGAAGTTTCGGATTTCAAGTGATATTCCGAACATAAACACGCCATTACCTTCAACTATTTGTGGAATCAGATGAGTTACCTCATGCTGAGAAAGTGCAAAGTTGCACCATTGAAACAACTTCACACCTCCTTCAGTAGTGCCATTCGCAACGTGGAACTCCTTCAGTTGCTTCTTGCATCCTGTTGCAGCTTTCATTTCCAGACCGCACATCTGGAGGCAGTTTGAGAAAGGAAAGGTCAATGTCAAAGCGGTGGAACAGCTGTGATGTTCTTGTTGAAGTAAAGTTATCAAATGCATTTTCATTTGTCATGATAGAGCAAGTCCCTCTCACTTTTTTCCTATTTCTGTCATCAACACCTTGAAGCACTGAGGATTTTACCTGAGGACTGAGGATTTAGCAGAAACATTATCCGGAAATAATGCCACTCCCCAAACTCATCACATAGACGCCATAGGTATTTTTCCAGGCTTGTACATTAAAAACATTTTTCTGTCCTATCCCATCCCATGGCAACTTACCATTGTCCCATCCCGTGCGATTCCCAGGAAACTACGAATGCAAAGTACACAATACCATGTGCAAGTCTACTGTCTTGCCTCCGCAGACCCGTGGCTAGTCTAATACAAACCGCCTAATTGTGGGACAATGAGAATTGGCTAGGTTTTTTTAGTTTCACCTAAAAAAGGTCCAACAACCTTGTTTTCGGGGGCCTCGTGTCGCTGCACCAAGACACTGGGTCTGTATTTAGTACTTACTGTACTGTGAGCATACAATAATGATATTCAATTTAAGAATGATCCTGCTATTGACGTTAGAATTGCTTTATGTATTTGCGAAACAAACAAAAAGCGGCAACAAAGGAAGTATCAGTAGAATCTCTTGACCCTAACAGAGGTTTGAGTCTGGTCAAGCTGCGTTACTGCGGAGCAACAGTGACGATCAGCCCGTGGCCTAGTGGTAAGTGCGTCCGCTTCAGTGCTGGTAGGTCTGGAGTTCAACTCTCGGCCGCAGAAAGGGTCTTACTAAGACCTTGTAAATTGGCACTCTAGCCTTCTTACCAGGCGTACGGTGTGCAGGAGAACTGCAGGGACCGCAACAGACCTGGAGAGGGATGGGCTCCGCCGGGCGTCACTGCCCAAGACACGCTACTGGAAATGAATAAAGCATCAATTAATAGTGCAGTTGGTGCAGCCATCCTTAAGGTAGGCCTACGACCCTAACTTACGGTTATGGGGCAACAATGAAGGGAGAAAACTTCGGTCAAAACCAGGTTTAGCATGTGGTGACGACAAGGGAGCCATAGAAGTGAGCGGCCAAATTCATGTTCATAACATTCACTAACACCATTACACCCCATTATACCTGATACTGTTTACAGATGGTTTGTCGACGCTCAAGGCCTGAACCTTCTTGGTCAATTTCCACTCTTCTAACATTACTTGAATTGATATTGGCTTCATTCTCTCGTGATTCATAATTAGTTTTTGAAACACCTGGTAGCTTATTAGTTTTATGTTCTTATACAACATCAAGATGCTGTTTTTAACATCCTTTCATCCAAACATCACAGGAAGCGCTTTTGTGTCTCAATGGACGGCAAGCAGGTAAGAGGATACAAATACACGTCTCGGCATATGCATATGCGAACTAGGGGTGCAACTTAGTGATAAAAATTGAACGCGGCCTGAAAATAAAGCAGCGTTTTAAGCTGATTGCTAGCTTTCCAGTGCAGTCATTGCTTCGACTAACGTTTCTTCTAATAGAAGTCTTCACCACCACCATAACTAAACATATTGTTTGCCCCTGCATTAGGTTTCAGATTAACGTTCATCGCCTTTAATTTATCAAAACGAGAGAAATACCTTATAGTGGCCTCACTTATTGCATATCTTGTGACGCGAAGACTCGCCGTTATGATCCCGATTTCATTTTTTCTTGCAGCGAAGCTGACCTGGCGTCCGTTGCAGGAAGCACTACCAGTGAAGACACGATCAGATTGGGCGACATTGACATTGGGGACATGCGGGACTTGGACGAGATCGATGGTATGAAGTGTGAGCATGCGCCCTTGCATCACATGATTGATCTTGTTCCATGCAAGTTGATTTTTCTTTTTCCCCGTCTTTGCTTTATCACGTATTTTGCTGGTTGAAACTTCGGTTTTGTTGTAGTTTTTGGTTTTGGTCTTTTGGGTTACAATACGCGCGTGTGCTCTTTCTAGTTTTTGTTGTTTGACAAGCATGCCGGTGCGGTACAAATTGCCCCTGCACGCTCTCTCTTTTCTTTCCTATGTGTCTCAGTCGATGGAAGCCATCGTAATAGCGTCGACGGCTGCAGCAAGTCGCACACATCGAGCACCCAGCTCGAGCTGCATGACCTCACGCAGCAAATCGAGCAGTTCAGTCGCGGTGCTGTCGATAGGTTCGAACCGGCGACGCAGCAACGAGCTGATGACGACACGGCGAAAGGTCGGACGTTTTCACGTATTGTACGAATCAAATGGTTTTATTTTTGAGCCTGGAATGTGCTCTGTTTTATTGCTTGTCGTGTTGCTTGCTCTTTCTGTGCGCAGGGCAAGGATCGTTTCAGATGTGCAAGTACAGATGTACTGGTAGTAGTAGTGTCTAGTACTAGTGTGTTTTGTCAGCATTTTGTGCATGAGTTATAGTTTTAAATTGCGTTTGTTCAAGGTTAGAATCATTCATTGTTTTCATTCCTTTTTGCATGCCGCCATTATCACACGAGCAAAGGCGGAAGTGCTTCACTTAAATCACTTCGCACGCCTGGCGCGGTTATTGCATGCCTCAGTCGTTTACCGCCGAACTCGGCGTACGGGATAGCGAGGCAAGCTATGCACGAACAAGATAACGAAAGAAGCAAAGATGTGCCAAAGTGGCGCGCCCTTTCGGTAGCTACTTTCGCCTTAACGCGGCAACAAATAATGAGACTGTCTCCTGGCAACTTGCACTAAAATGCGAAATTGTTGTGGAGCAGCCAATACGACTGAAAACAAGTGTGGAGTTTTTGTTTCTATCGCGTCTTGCTCTAAATTAACGGAAGCCACAGCCCCGCGATCCAGCTTCGTTAAGTTATGATCTGATGAAGCTCTAAAGTTGAAGCGGCAGCGTAATTATTTATCGTAACGAACGCGTAAACGTTTTATTACCTTGCCGCCTGTTTGATTAGTTTCTCATGAATGTTGTTCATTGCAAAGGATGAGGTTTTCTGTTTGTTCTCAAGCGCTTTGTGCGTCGCAGATTTGAGGCCTCGTTGTTACGGTCTGTTCGTGCGTTTTTAACGTCATTCGCAGGTCACGGAATTGCAATTTTTTAACTTGTTGCTTTACGCTTCGTCAGCTTGGAATAGCCCTTAGTTTGGATTGTGTTCTAACGTTGATTAAAAGCGTTGCCTCGCGCAATGCCAATTTTAACAGTGACTGGTTGACTTAGGATCTGCATTAATGTTCCTGTGTGTTCGAATCGAGTCATTGTCGATGTAATCATAAGCAGATGGTGTGAATGACGTCATCCACTAGGCAGTAGGTATGCATTGCGGTTAACGTGGCTAGTTCGTAGAAAGCTGTGAGGTTTGGTGAATCGAATCTTGTTTGCAGAGATAATCGTTCAGTCATATCTGGCCGAATCAGGTTTGGCACAAATTGCGCGGCAGCGAAGTAATTAGCAGAGTGCCGTCTGTTTCTACGTTTTGGCGCATTACAACCTCTTTTGTGTTGTTACAACCACCTTCACAACCACCTGTCTTTTGTATTTACAAACGTTGGCGCTATAAGAACGCGTTGTTACACAAAACCGTAGTTGCTACCATTCGAGTCCTACCAGATATGCACGTAGTCCAGATTATATAAGCCCGACGGCGGTAGGAATTTCGCGGAGCTGTTGGCCAATTTCGTTCGGTCGCTCGATAGCTGCACGCTCGTTAAAAATGATGGTTCGACCGACGCTCGAAAAGCAGTTTCGCTGAAATAAGGCACAATTTGTGTTTAGTAATTTGCTTTTTAGACAAAAAAATTGCCATGACCTAACAAGTCATTTGCCTTGACCCTTTTTCAGGCGTTCGTCGTGCTTGTTAAAGACAGGAAGAAATATCGCCGAACACTGTTAAAACCCGACCTTTGTTACGAAATGTCGACACACACTGCCGGCCTGCATCCACAAGCAAATATTTGCACACGCAGATACCCGCGGCTGCTTGTCGCGTGTGCTACACCAGCAAGCCATTGAAGCACCGACATGTCCTGAGCTCGCAGCGTTACCTTTTTGCCGGTGTTGTGTGCAGTTGCATCTCACATCCTTCTCTGACTGACCTATTTCAGGCACTCCTGGCAAAGGGATGAGTCGGAACACAAGCTTCAGCAGCGCCCTCTCGCAGCGAACTTCGATCAGTCACGAGTCGGGACCACCCGGTCAGAGGTTCGTGTGTTTTCGCGTCTTTTCTTTTTTCGATGTGCACTTAATCCGGGCAGTCTTCCTTGGATACCTGGCATCGGTTGCGGTCATGTTCGTAGTAATTGCAGATCATCATTGCCCAGTATCGATAAAAAAGCTTTGCTTTTTGCAGTTGCTCGAAAATCAACGCTTTTCAACCTGCAGTGCGCAGGATGAACGAGCAAGGCCCCTCGTTTGATATTCTTTATTATACGCATCGCAAGCATTCTGCGCTCTTCCTATCGTGTATGTTTGAAAGAAAAATTTCCTGTATAAAGTGGGTGACCGGTAGTTTCTTTTGGCAAGGTGTAGAACTTAATAGAGATTAGCTCAAGATGTTTGTCACATTTTTAAAGAGTGCACATTCAACACGCTTTATGAAATTCGATCGTAGTTCAAGGTTTTTAATCAAAAAGTCAAATTTCACACTTGCTTTCTGGAGTGGCAACGTGCNTGGCGAAGTAGTGTTGTTCGCACTGCGATTCCAACTAATGCCATTTGGTTAACCCTGATCAGAAGTAAATGCTTAGAAAACAAACTCTTAACGAAAATAGCGAAAACTGCATTTTCGTCTTTTTGCCGTATCTGGATGTGAAGCTGTTCACAGTACAGAAACAAGTGTCTGCCGGTGAGCATTCAGGCAGCGTTTCGTTCAATCGCACTCGACTCCCACAATGAGTATTTCCAAGGCGTCGCGAAGTGTTGGCCGCAGTATTTGATTTTCTCCATTTTGACTGGACTGCGCGGCCTATTAAACGCCTGGAATTGCTCTCATTTCGAGTTTCGCCACGGTTGCAGATCAGACAACGACGCCGAAAATCTTGACGAAACCACCGAAGTCGAAGAAGCGAAAGTAGAAGAGCCGCACGAAGCAGGTCAGTGTTGCGGGAAGCATATACTTCAGGAATACGCTTCGACCGTGCTGGCTTTTTTTAAACGTACAGCAACAGAGACTAGGATGTTGTGACGTTGTATGTAACGGAACCAGTCCCAGGCATTGCGTGGCAGTCAGGAGAACCGAAAGTGAATCACGAATTACGTCACGTCGCCGTCGTTCGCAGCGTTGCTGCAGGCTTCGGTCGGTTGCGTTTTCTTCTGGCCGTTATTGTAAACCAGCGCACTGCTCAACGCGAACAAAGCTGTCCCCCACCCGAACATTTTCAATTAACCTGACAGCATTTTGTCACGGAGAGTAGGATTTCCAACAATGAAAAGATTTCCAACAATGATGCATCGCGCGCTGCTCTTCTCGGCTGCAACCAGCTGATATTTTCGGGTAGGGTGCAAAATTATTGGAACCCGTCATTTTACCTAACCACTGAAAAGGTTTTTGGATTTTTTTCAAAATGTTTGTGAAAGTTTCGGGGGGGGGTCAACTGCCCGGTTGCGCGGACCTGCTTCAACGTCATGTGGATACATATGCACCCTAAACTTTATTACTGTTTCCAAAAAAATCGGAATCACCTTGTTGCCTGTAACTGAACTGGTGCATATGCAGAGATCTGTCTCGCCCTCACAAGCTCTAAGCTTTATCGTCAGCAGTGTCGGGTCTTGGAGCGTTATCTCGCTGATTTTTATCCGGCTGCACTTCCTTTATCCTGCAGGCTCTTCTCAAGCGTCCACTCCGAAGCAAAAGCGGAGGATCTTACCATCGGCGAGTTTTCTTCCTACAGCTGAGGTAATGGACGTCCTTTCGCTTGTGCGTCGGGGTTTTGCGCTGCACATTTCTCGAGGCTAAGCAATGGATGTCTGTCTTTTTTTTGCCATTTTCGTTTCCATGTCGAGAAAATTAACTTATGCGCTAGAGGTCACACGATTCTCAGCGTCAGTTTTTTTGCGCGGCTTGTCGGTTGTTAAAATTCTCAGGCGCACTGTGCTGTGCCTGTCTATTGTAATCAGCGAAGTCGTCAATACGCTGGTTTCATCTTGCAGACTAGTTCGCCCTCACCGGGCACTTCCCCGGCTTTCGATGATCAAAAGACTCTGCTCCGATGGTGCCAGAGAGTCACAGAGGGTTACAAAGGCGTCAAGGTGACCAATTTCACGACTTCCTGGAGGAATGGTTTAGCTTTATGCGCCATTTTGCACTACTACAAACCCGATTTGATGTAAGTACCAGATTTCCAAACGATACAATGGAGTCTGTTCTTACTTGATTGTATGCACAGCAAGCACCGTATCTAATCTTGCTCTCTGCTTAATTCGAGAGTTACCGCCATGAAACCTATATCTTGTGGTTTGCTTGCATTTCCGCAGCGTGTTTTGTCAACTTTTCGTCCTGCGCGAACGGCATGAGCGATTTCGTTGTTCCGCGCTGAGCGAATTAAAGAAAAAGCAAGCGAGGAGGGAAAGCAAAGATAACGTTTTATTATAAATTAGAGCAGTAACACCAATACGAATTAGTCGTGCTGCGAAAACAACAAAATTAAATCAATTGTACAAATTAAATCACGATAAACGACACGGGGTAAGAAAACCTGCATCCAGAAACGTATCAACGAGGCCAAAGTAAAGTGGCCAGAATCACTGCTCGAATTTTTAAGTCTGCTGAGGAAGCAGCCATCGCACGTGGTGGGTTGCTTAGTGCGATCTAAATTTTCCAAGTCTTTCTGGTAAATTTTGCAATATGACAAATCGCAATTTTTGAAGCTTTTTCCTTGTGACCTCTCGCGCTTTTACAAATCGGAAGACGCTGTCATTTAGTAGCTTATATAGCCAGGGTTACCATCTTCCTCGACCGGAAAGCAAGCACGATTCGTAAAAGCATATTCAAGCAATCAATGTAACTTTCAGTACAAATGGCAATTAACGTACGGGGCTGATCTCACGTAGGTGACTTTTTGTGATGTCACGATGAGGCTACGGAATATCAATAAGTTTACATTAAACCTTTTATAAATAAAAACTTAAACTAAATTAAAACTTTTTAAAGGATCTATAGCAATGAATCCTTTCACAGCGCAGGATCAGACACTAATGTTAACAGAGTGCATATTTTGTCCACTGGGCAAGCATTCTCAGGTCTTATTCAAATCAGTCATAATAACTAAGAGTTCGTGGCAGAAGCAAACACGTTCGGTTTGAGGACTCGGTTTGTCAATTATCACCGGCAGTCGTTTTCACTTAAAGATTGTTGGTTCAGTTTTGCAAATAAAAAATGAAAATTTTGAGAGTGAAATCGCAGTGAGCCGTTACTATAATAAGCGCACAATTAAAAATAAACTCTTTTCTTAAAAATAGGCGCAAAAATATTTTCTAAGACACGGGGTTGCTACGGAGTGTTAAAGTATGGAGAAAACTTTGGTCATTTCCCACTCTGGAAAATTCTGGGAAAATTTTTTTTGATCTGTTAGTATGTAAAAGGAAATAATTTTCCAGACTTATTCTTTCGACATGCATTTTCATATTTCATTGAAGATTGATAATAGTTTCACTTTCATCGTGTTAACTATTATATGTAAATAACCTGGATACGTCATTCAGGAAATTCGAAGTCTGGAAATTTATATTCAAAACTACGTAGGAACCCTGAAGACAGTGTTCTTGAAACTAAGCACATTCTGGCAACCTTGATTATATAAATATATGTTTATTTCGCACGTTGCGACTTGATTTCTTGCATTTGAAAGAGTCAACCATCCGGTTATTAACGTATTCGGGAAGACGACCGTATTCGCAACGTAACAACGTAACGTCAGTTGCACGAAACAAAAGCATATTTGCATTAAAGCTTCAAAGCAACACAAGTCTCTAACCTGCTTCTGTTTTGTCATGTTGCAGTGACTACGACAATCTGAACGTACTGGAAGCCAAACAGAACACAAAGAAGGTGAATCACACCTCTGCGATTGTTTTGCGTTAACTTGCGGCAATGCCCTGTTGTGCCAGTTACATCGGCACAGCAAGCGGTTTTACGGCATTCTCACCTGCCAAGCACTTCCGACTGCCACCTGTTGAAATGCGCGACCCTGGCTTCCGGCCATCTCCATTTTTCTCTCATGTCCAGTAACCAGTGCACTGGGCTGGCGAGACTTTTTTGACTTGTTTTTAAATTTTCGCGAATGCAACGGTGCTTAGTCTCACTTGCTTCTGTTTTTACAACGATCTCTGCCAATCCTCCAGTCCCCGCGCAATGCCTGTTGTAACTCTACTCTCTGATCTTAACTCACCACCCTATTGCGCTGGAGAGCCAATAAGGCGCATGGTTCCTACAGAGTCTTGAAAAGCATGGAAAAAAGTTTGGTCATTTTCCCAGCCGGGAAAAGTCGGAAAAAAACTTTTTTTGGTGTATTAGTATGGGAAAAGGAAATAATTTTCCAGACTTGATCTTTTGACATGCATTCTGATAATATTTTATTCTGATATTTTGATAAGATTGATAATTTGACCTTCATTGTATTAACTGTTACAGTGCCTGTATTCGGCCTGGGTGTGTCATTCGGAAAAGTTAAGTCTGGAAAAAGTCTGGAAAAGGTTAAGAAAAAGTCTGGAAATTTATATTCAAAAATGCGCAGGAACCTTGAAGGCGTCTTTATAAGCGAATTTTGATACACTTTCTATTAATAAAAGTGTGTATTTGTGGCATTTTAGGTTTTCGGCCACGGGGTACATCTAATAGCTGGAGTCAGAATTGACCAAAATTTTTCAGCTATCTATTCAGTACAGTCATCACCAGAAAAATTTTGCACAAAAATAAGCACATTTGCAAATGGAAGAAACCAACGTTCTTAGATTTTGTTTTGTTCGTCAATCTGGACGAATAGCTGTTGTCGGAAGTTGTATTTGAATGAAAGATGAAGCAAATGGTTCCATGAACAGCAATTCTATGAAGTGATGACAATTTTGAATGCATTTTACTTAGTTTCTAGCAAAAAGATTTATCTTATCCAGTAAGCATATCATGTAATAAAGTACTTTAGGATCAAGTGGAGTCAGTAGGTGAGCAGAAAAATTGATAAATCATCTGGAAATAACCTTCCGATTGTATTTTATGGACGGGACCGACACTAAGGTTGTCTGCGGAGTCAAATGCGAAGCAAGCTTGAGGGTATAATTTTTTGTAAAGTAGCAAAATGTTGTAAATGTCGGAACTCGATGGGTGCGATTGTCTGAGATAGATTTCCGTGTGAAAATTCAACTGCGGCAAAGGCAGGCTATCAAACCCGCTCCAGGTTTCCGTTCTTAAAACACACGGTTGTTGCTGTTGTGAACTAACATCGCAGGTAAGTCCCGATTACGACATCTGGCTTCCCCGCAAAGGAAAACACAATACACCTTAAAATTTTGTGACAGCGGAAAGGTTTGCGCTTACGCGAGCCAATCATTCATTGCAAAGCATCACGAAAAGATGGCAGATTATTGGTAATGGGCAGCATTGCGTTGTTGGCGGGGAGCAACAAGTGATCGTCAACAAAAACCTGGAAATTAACCACATGCTTTTTAGTGAAGGTTACTTGTTTTTTCAAGCAGCAACACTGCATGCCAACATGCACCAATTTTTCTCCAAGCGTTTAGGAATTAAACAGCATATAAGTTAGCAACCAGTCTCTGTGGCAAAAATAACGTCTCCTTAATAAATAACGTCAAAAATCTCATCCTTAAATTTTTTAAGTTAACGGCACTGCCGTCGGTGTAATACTGCACTGATACATAATTGCAAACTGTTAATGCACAGTTTGCCGATCCTTCTTGATATCACGCCTGTCTTGTTGTACATGCAGGCAATCGAGGGCTTCAGGTCCTTGAAGATCAGCCAGCTGGAAGTTACCGATCCATCGCTCTTATCAGACAAAGCTGGTCTGACTGCTTTTCTAAGCAAGGTCCGCGAGACTTTCAACGACGACGTTGCAAAGGTTTGAATACTGCTGTGTTCTTATTGTTGAAGCATTTGCATATTGGATTGCAGCGAAACAGATTTTTTGAAACTGTCAATCATCAAAAGAATCCTGAACGCGCTGATTGCGATTGCCCTGAATATAACTAACCCAATGCAATGTCAGATATATCCGCATGTGATGGCGGTTTCTTTTCTGTGTTATTCTCGCGTGATCACTACTCACGTCGTATTTTGAACAACCCGATAACACAAGATAGAACGTTTTTGAGCTTGACAAACCTATGCCCCAGTCCGTCTTCAGGACCTTACATGCTCGCGCTTTATTAACTTGTGACTCGCTCCTTTTTTTCGACATCATTCCTTTTGTTGTCTCAGGCCGATTCTACCACAAAGGCTGCTTCACCCACCGCAGGGACGACGGCACCCGGTCACCACCCCTCCATCGTGCACCGCAACCACCTCCCCGTGCTCGGGCTTTGTGACCTGGCGCGAGTCAAACTGCTTTCGGACCTCGAGGAGCGCGAAGACGAAGACGACGTGTTCTCCGCCGCCCTGGACGACGTGCTCGAGGTGGAGGACGACCTCCCGGACCAGTTCAGTCCCATTCCTTTCGCGAGGCAACGCGAGTCGAGCCCCCCGGGACCGACGACGACGCCCCCAATTGCCGCTGCTTTGCCGAAACGCTTTGACAGCGCCCCGGTCGTCCAGGAAGCGCCCGCTGCTTCCCCCCAGCCCGTCCAAGCGCGACCTCGCACGCGCGACGACGTGTCCTTGCAGCAAGCCGAACGTGTTCGGACTGCTCCGGAACCTTTCGACCCCCCTGCCGACGTCCAGACCCCTGCACTACCAGTAGCGCCTCAAGTTCCAGAGGCGCCCGTTACTGACGAAACTAATATTGCTCCCTTGCAACCCACGTCAACACTACGCAGTAGCGGAGGGCCGGAAAAACCTGTCATGCCTCAAAAATCAGAATCAGTTCATGACGAAGCAACTGTCAGTTCCGAACAGACGACGAGCAACCTTGCTGACATCGGAAATGACGTTGCCGTTAAGAAACACTACGGCGTCAGTGGTGACGCGACTATTGCGGAGCCCCCGCGCGTCAAGAAGACCTCGCCGGCTGCTGGCGACGATTCTTCGTTGCCGCAACCCGCGAATAGTGAACATGTCCCTGAGACGAGGGCCGACTCCATGAACAAGCACTCCCTGAGCAAAGACTCGGCGATCGAATGCCCTTCCGACGCGTCGTTCTACGAAGCGCACGGCGAAAGCACGGACTGGTCGGGCCAGATGCGGGCGAAAGAAGACGCGCTTGTGGCCGCTGTGAAAGACGACGACGACGAAAAAAAGGCGGAGGTGAGTGGGCGTGTTGCTCTCAGCAGTATTTCGATTCGCTGTAGTCTGCCCCGGCTATGACCTCAGCATTTCAGCCCCTTCCGGTCGTATCCAGTTTTTGCTTGTCCGTGTTGGATTCTCACCGGGCAGCAGTAAATTGTACGGTGGATGACAAGGCAAACTGGTAGGAAAGTCGGGGTCCTAAGTGAAAAAGGCAGCCCTCGTGCTCAGTATTGCATCTTTGCTTCGCCGCTAAATGACAGCTCTCAATTCTGATACAACAGCTGAAGGCAGTGGTTTTTAACCTTCCCAACCCCGGGGCGCCTCTATTCCTAAACATATTGACTTGGGACACATCTGCGGTTTTGTCATTAGTCAAATTGGTGGTCGTTGTTTGTCCATTTGAGTGTTTAAAGAAAACACTTAGGCATTCCTTCTGGGAACACCCAGGTTTTTCACTGTGGACCTCGTTAAGAACCACTGGCTTGAGGCGCCTATTTTTAAACAAGCTGTTTGTTGATCTGATATCGTTTTTTTTTTCATCAAGCAGAAGTTTATTGGTTCTTGCCAGTGCAGTCCAACGCATTGTTCCATATTGTCTTCATGTTGTTTGTAGAAATTTTCGATGCTTTTGATGATTTTCATTTCTTTCTTAAGCTTGCCGTGTGTAGCTCCGCTTTGTCAGATGGAAAGCTCCTGTATGTATGTTGCCCAGCACGTTTAGTCTTCTTTCGAAGCAGGGTTCCCAGGAAAAATGGCTTTCTGACGAACGTAAATTGACTACTGATGAGTCATCTGATGACCTCAAGTACAAAAACCCGGATGTGGCCGATCTTTCGCCCACGATCGAAAGCCATTCTGATTCAGATTTACAGCAGACGGTGGAAAAACTGTTGGTTAGTTTTTTGTTGTTGTTTTTTTTTTTTTTTT
>JGI24159J19872_10007126_pt1 | contig 14638 bp, 11 predicted proteins | sample Ectturendosymbi4_FD_19872 | JGI IMG/M metagenome (IMG submission 19872) | reverse complement strand
AACCCTAACCTAATGCTGATGTAACCCTAACCTAATGCTATCCTATCCCTAACCTAACACTAACCCCTAAACATAACACCTAAGCCTGAAAAACCGTAAAGAAAAAAAAAACAAAAAAGTCGGCAAGGTGAGAGTCGAACCTAAAACCATTAGCATAGTAGCCGTAACGCCTAAGCATTACACCACGAGACCGACACCGTTTGAATGACAAACCGAACCTTATATCAGGACAGGCATATCCGTAGTCACTTCCTTATCATTCACCATACTATTATAGGATGGAAGACTGAACGTGAACCTTTCTGTTGTAGTGAGTCAACCTAACCATTTGCTGAATAATGTATTTGATGGCTACCTAGCAGTTGACCTTGAAGCCTTGTATTTATAACTGTAGATGGCTCCCAAGACATTTCCAAAAATATTTTGGCAGTGTCTATTTTGCCGCCAAGATGTCAGCAGCAACAGACTTGGCAGAAACGAAGTAAGCACAAAAGATAAACCCTAAAGCTAACGTAACCTTAACCCCTAACGCTAACCCCGAATGCGAGGAACTATAACGCAAATGCTAACTGAAGCCTAAACCTAACACCTAAGGAAAAAGTTTGGAAAGTTATGAAAAAAGTAAAAAAAGAGAAGTCGTTAAGGTGAGAGTCGAACTGGAAAGCAATGGCATACCATACTTGAAGCATAACCACTAAGCTACGAGCAGCATGGCGATTGCATGACAAACTGACCTTCTTATTCAAATTGTGTCATGCCACTAGACCAAATATTCGACTAGCGGCACAATAGCTCCAGCCGATCTGTTGCTGCCAGAAGATTGGTGGTGTAATAGACACTACCAAACATTTTTGAGTAAACTGTAACAAAAAATTAGGAAATCAAAGATTTAGCTCAATTTAATGGCTGCTTTTTGTAAAAAGAAACAAGCACCATGTGACATTTTTCAGTATGTTTTTACAATCACCAATCCACCACAAAGTTGAAGTTTTCATGTTCATAGCGCATGCACATTGTTTCAAGTAAAACATAATTTATTAACTGTCCAAATTCCAGACATTATACCATTTTTTAAAAGTATTTCCAAACACATTTTTAGCACTGAAATTCTGGACATGTTGGGAAATTCTGGAGGTATGGCAATCCTAGACTAGAACAATACGAGTACGCAGTGGCATAGCTAGAGGTTTGGGCTAGGGTGGACAAAAGCTGAAGGGGGCCACTAGCCAACACTCAGAAAAAAGTTACGAAATGATAGTGAACCCAGATGTTGTGGATGTCTAAAAACTGGCTAAAAAAACAAAAATACCCCTAAAAACCAAAAGAATAATAAATATCAAGATTTCAGTTCAAATGGGGCCCAATTTTTACATTTAGCTTGCCAGGAGGTGTGGCTTGTCCCTGTGCCCACCCATCTGTTAAGCCACTGCGAGTACATTGTTCATCCTTAATGTTAATGCATTGCATTTTGACCTTGTTTCTTATCCCAAACATTGCTTGCCTAAGTCAATTGACATTGGTGCTTTCAAATCAATTACGGTAGTTTGCAAATTGCTAGTGGTGTCACATATGTGGAATTAACAGTTAGCTTCAACCTAGACCAAAAGCTTTTTTTCATTTAAAGTTTGTTCAACAAATATTAAATAATGTATAATATTTGCATAGAGTTGTAGTTATATATGTTCATAAGCTTTGCAAAAGCCTATTAGCTACAAAAAAATTGAGGAACAATATTATGCTTTCTAATGGTGGCAAGATTTTGAGAGAATATTATGTAGAAGCTTATTATGATTTGAAAAACCTCGGAAGCATGTTAAAAAACTTTTCTCTTATTTTGATATAAAACAAAGTGAAAAGTAATGAGGAAAAATTGGGCATTAGGAATAATAAGGCAACAAAGGCCATTTAACCTTGTTTCTTCATCTTTAGTTTAAGTTTACTTTGCTTTTACAAAAAGTGAATTTTTTTGTTGAAGCAGCTTTTTTCACAATAGGCATTAATCATCAATGAAGACTTGTTGAATCAGTTTTTTTTGCTCATACAATGTTTTTCTTCTGATGGCAAACTGAAACAAATTAAGCATTCTTCATGCAGAGAATTGATAAAGCAGGTTGTCTGAATTTTAGTTGTCAAACAGTGGAAAATTATACAATTTATAGTTCCTGTCCTGAAATATCTGTTTCCTATGCAATCAGTGATTGGTGACTATGACTATCATACTTGAGATATGTTGCAAACTATTTGTAGTCTTTGTCTTTCACACCTAGACCTTCAAAAAGGATCCGCCTAATCTAATCCACCTCCTATTGACATCAGTATAGTATTATGCACAAATATACAATGATTCATTGCTTAACAAAACACATGCAGTCCGAATAAATGCTAATCAAGTAACAAACCCACATTGTGCAATTCAGCATGTGTCCTACGGCAGCTGCAGCTACAGAAATGGTAGCAATACTCGCTATGATAAAATGACTTATTTTTAAAAGCATTTTATTTACAAAAATTGGTGGCAACCAGGGCTGTGGAGCTCTCATAAAAAAGGACACTGCTCCAGCTCCAGAGCTCTTGTTTTTCAGGAGTATAGCTCCGACTCCAGAGCTTTCATTCTTTGTAACACAGCTCTGGCTTCTGTTCGTTTTTACATATCAGTATTTTTAATTGTCTTGATGTGCCTTAAGTTGATTGAAAAATGAACAATATTTAGTACACGAAACTGAAAGAATGTACCATGCTTGTTTGAGTAGGTTAACCTGGTAATTTTTTACAATTAGTGCTCTTAACATGAGAAATGAGCAATAAACAATAATCAGAAGTTTTGGACAATTCAGAGAACAGTTACTGGTGTAAATGTTGCTCAAGTTAATGGTAACCTAAAAAATTCTGGAAATGCAGTCACTGGTTTGCTGTTAATGCCTGGTGACGTTTTGTTATTTCTTACAATCGGAATCAAGAAAACGTCTGTTTGGAAAACTACATTTGTGTCTTAGTATTTGACTCAGTCCAGTCCCAATCGACTAAGTGTTTTGCACTCCTTGCATGCTTTGCCTATTGCAATCTTAGCGATGCCAGCTAACACGTCTGCCCAGGCAAACCATGCAAAGAGCGTAAAACACATAGCTGATAAACCCTCTCACGTGTTCTTTTTAACGTGCACACATTTGCATTAACACAAGTGACAAGAAGTGTACAAAAATAGTATGGTTTCCATTAAGAATTCACCTTTGACCACATTTTTTTTAAGGAAAATGTTACGTACCCAATATGGATCTGTAGGGACCCGATTTCTCTGATTCTAGGGACCCGATTTTCTCTGATTTTAGGGACCCTATGATAATTTTCTGTGATTCTAGGGACCTGAATCAGGTCCCTAAAATGCCTTAAAAAAATCCTGCATTTGACTTTCTTAAAATAGCTGCAAAAATTTCTGATTTNTTATCTTTTGCACTCATAATAAGCAGTGATGAATAGCAAGGTAAAGCACAATTCAACTTGCAAAGCTTAGGGGAAAATAAGACCAATTACTGTAATGAAAACATAAAATTTCTTTCCTCATATTAAAACCTCAGGGAAAAGCCACATTTGTTTACATTGTATTTTTATACTGACCTGAAAATGTACTACCATGCAAGTCAAAGCTAGTTCGCTACCAATTAGTTATGACTTTCATGTTATGCCTGTAAACGTAATGGTTCCTAGTCATTTTTTGCCAGTAATCTGGTAAACCTTGGTAGATGTATGTGGACTGATTTTTTTGAGTCTGGATCCAATCCTGTTTGGCAAATTTCAATCCAAATATGCTCTGGATGCAGTAATAACATGACACAAGCAATTTGAGCCCTGTTTTGACTATAAAATTAAGTAAAGCAAACAACCATAAACATTTCTTCAGCAAATGCAAAATCCAATCTGGCTAAGGCTATTTATAGCCAAGAAAATCTCTCACTCCTGATCTTGTTGGAAGCACCCAAAGTCTGGATCCAAAAATTAAAAATCCAGTCTATGCGCACCTCTGCTTGGTAGTAAGGCTAATAGTTTATAATACAAAATCCAACTTTACAATGACGTGCTGTGCATTTTCCATCAGCATGATTACACAGCTACAAAAGCTATGGATATTATATACCTACTGAACATAATATAGCTTAATTCTTTGTTAGACTGCAACACTATTGCAGATCCGGTTTGATCATTCTGACTAGAAAGTAAGATTTTGTGGTAGTTTACAATATTTTTCTTCTACAAGTGACACCACGCCTGTCCAGGTGCTGTGCCACAGCTTTAGCGATACTTAAATCAAGGAAGCATCAAAGATGCGCAGATCCATTCTTGCAGTTTGGTGCCGTAACTCGTAACAAGCACATTTATAGCTGTGCTATAAAGAGCATTGTTTTCGGTAAAGTAAGTCTAGCTTTCAATCAATTTAGCAAAACCGTTAGTATCTAGGAGGGTTCCCAGAGCTGGAGCTACCTCAAAATAGCCACAGCTCCAGCTCCAAAATTTTAAACTGAGCTGAACTATAATTTGTTAAAGCTTTTCAGTTAACAATCCAATTAAATACATAGTTGTGTTTGTGCGGTCAAAAAAAGAATGATTAAATATGGTGGTCAGATTTTGATTGTTTCATATGTTGCAGCTAATTTTAAAGCTTTCTGGTATATTTAGGCCAACATGAAAGGTTTTGTTGACCGTGACCACCTGCCACTACTTCAAACCAACTAATTCAACAGCATTCACCTTGTTAATGTATGTTTTACATCACTTAATTGTTTTAAACACCAATGTTTTAATATAATACTTAATGTTAATTAAGAAAGAACATAATTCTGATGTTTTCTTGCATGAATTTTGTTTGCTTTCTGAATATAAACTACCTATGTAGGTGATGATTGTATATCTATAGAAATTGTAAGGCCAAAAAATCAATGTATATATTATAACCATTATCGTTTAACCCAATGCCACAAATAACTTTGCATATTAAAAGGTCTAAACTGAGGTTGATGAACGTACAAAAAACTTATAGACTGTTCTATTGTTTTAAATATCAGATTGCTAATATTTAGTCGATACTATAAAATCATTGAGAGTATGTCAATTTACATGGATTGTCAAACTAACAATAAGTTCACTAATTATGTTAAGATTATAATATTTAAATCAAAGTTATTGGCTAGGTCTTATAACTTTATGTATGTAATGCGTGCTACATTTGGGGAAACTATTTCTGTTCCAAAAAGAGCTTGGAAATTTTGGTATTGTTATGAAACAGTGTTGTTGATTGTTTTTTTCATGTATTTTTAGTTTTGTATCAAGTGCCTGTTGATGTTTATTGTGAGTGCATATTAATCATGAAACTGGTTGAAAAAACTGATACCTTTGTTTAGAGAAGTTGATTTGTTCTTTGCACAGTGTAAAGCATAACAAATTTATCACTAACTTTTAGAACAGAGGAATCTCTTATTTGTATCCAATTCGTCAACAATCCTGTACTGATTGCAATTTGTCTTTTGCTCTACTACAAATTTGTCTTTTTTGTTCTGCTATAAATTTATAAATTAAAATAAAATCATTTTTAGAATTTATTGACAAGTTTTTTCAGTAGATTTGGCTCCATTGTTGGGATGACACAGTACATATAGCAATTGTTTTGGTAAATTACATTCAAATTAATGTAAAAATGGATTTATAGAAAACTTTAAGTAATCACGGAAGTTAGGATTTTGGCACTTGACTAAAAATATTTTTAGTAACTAAGAAACCAAAATTTTTGCCAGTGCTTATAATTTAGTGAACTACCACAATAAAACATTTTTCTGTTCAAAAACAAGCATATGTTCAAATTTTGTCCATTCTTTATAATTGTGTTAGTTTATTGATAAAATAAGTTGTAATTCATTGACAATTTGCAAAGTGTTTTCTGTACTTCCATGAGTAACCTTACATGAGAGTTGATGCCTTGATACTTCTGTGCAAGTCAGGATTTGTTCTGTTGTTTATCAGTTCAACTGATATTTTTGCTAGAAGACTGCAAAAAATCACTTTGTCAAGCTTGCTCAGGGAGGTAGGAGTTGAAGTGTGGTTTCAAGATGGCGCTTCCTGTTTCTGGTCTTGAGGAGTTGGTGGAGAATGAAAATTACTACAGTTTGCTGAATGCTTCCCGAGAGGTATGTTTTAAGGTTTCAATTTCTCATATGAAAAATCAGTTTATTAGTGTCTACTTTTTGGTGTACCTGTGTTATAGCAATTTGTTCAATGCGACTTCAGTGGTACTTCTTTGTACAGCTGCTGTAAAGTTGACCTTAAAAGTAGTATTCATGTGGTTTTACTTTTGATTGATTCTTGTTTCAAAAACGTTCAATATGATTTCAGCATACCTTTGAGCACTTTGAATCAATGAAGGTGACAAAAACAAATTGTAATTCACAGTATTTTAGTCTGTTCTTAATGAAGCATGTTTGTGTTAATTGAATGTGTAGCAAGATGTTGATGTAAGTTGGTCTGCTGTGCAGGCATCCCAAGAAGAATTAAAAAACTCATACAGAAGGCTGTGCATGATTTATCACCCAGACAAACATGATGAGTCTAATAGCAAAAAAGCATCAGAAATTTTTGGACGAATACAGACTGCTTACTCAGGTATCAATGTGAATATGGTGTTTATTTAAACTTCTTTCTACTGTAGCAGAAAGATATTATGCTGTAACACAATGAATTTCAACCTTCTTTTACCACAACCCATAAAAAGCAACCCAAAACCTAATGACCCCTAACATGAGTTTCGTTATTCAATCAAAATAAATGAGTCAAGCCTGGTGTAAATTAGGCTTAAGTCAATTGCTTGCCCATTACTACTTGTGACCCTTCCAAGAAGGTCTCAGGACCTCTGCAGTGGTCACAACCTCAAGTTTGAAAACCACTGCTAAAGCATCAATTTAGTGCAGTCTTACAAGTAAAGAACATTTGGTCATACATAAATGCGATTTCGTTTGTATGTTTCCCTTATATTTGCAATTTCTGAAGTGTGCTATGTAGGATAGCTGAATTCATATACTCTTACCACAGTTTTCAAAAAATTGAGACAAAATGCTTAGAAATTTCAAATGAAGAAAAGAATCATTTTTGTACAGAAAGTACAAACTCTTAATGAGGTTAAGATTGTAAGTAGGCTAATTATGAAAACAGTTTGCACTGTGACAGCACATTTGTATAACTCTTATGTCAACATTTTTCAGTCTTGAGCGACCCTGTGAAGAGGCATATTTATGATGTATACGGAGAAAAAGGTCTAAATGCGGATTGGCAAGTGAGTTAACAAGACTTCACTTTGTCGTCGATTCTTCATTTTGCATTTTGTGCAAAATGTTCAAGGAATTCCTTGACCACTGTTGTGTTGTATGTCTCATACACAGCATACCTACTCACATTACAAATAAATTGCTATCCTGGTTAGAAACGCCTGGGCACAGAGGGTTGCAATATTACAAGGTTGTACAGTATATACAAATGCTGAAACATTTTTGGCAGTGTACCACTTGAGCTGACAAAATAGTTTCACGCCACAAGTATAGTTATTTTTATCGTCGTGAAACGCATGCGTGGCCGACTTATTCAATTCTCCAACATATATTTTTGATTCAAGCTGAATTTTGGAAACCTTTTACAACACTGATCTCACTGTCCCAATAAAATGTTTTAATCACGTTTATTAGAATAATGGTGAGGATGTTTTCATGTGAAACTGAAATCACGGCTACGCGCCAGATACTTTAATTCACTTGTAACGAGCTCGTGCATTTATTTTACATGAAAACGTCACTTGCACAATAACGTATGAAAGTAAGCGTCCATGGTGATATGGAAAACCCATCTGAAGTTCCACAATCCTCAACTATATTGTTTTTCGCTAAATTCCGCAGACGCACGAATATACAATATTTAGTTGCGCTATCCGCCAATCTTTATTAATTGTCACTGATTTGCGATGCAGTTGATAGAGCGGCGAAAAACGCCTGAAGAAATGCAAGCTGAATATGAAAAAATACAGCGTATCCGGGAGCAAGCCAGGTTGGAGGAACGTACACATCCACAGGTAAAGTTCCAATTAATGCATGTGGATAAGAAAATATTGCATGGACGTTTTGTAGTAATTGCCAGTGTAGCAGATTGAGCCCCGTCCCGTTCAACCAATGTCAGGAGTGAATTATCATTTCCACGATTGTTTTGTTTGCATTTTGTTCTACTGCTTTTAAAACTCCTTGAAGCAGTACTGGTTTGCTTTGTAGATTATAAAACGTGGTTGCTTTAAATGCTAAGTACGCGAGGCTGCTGGTTAGTAGTTAAATCTTTTTATATGCAGGGCTCATTCAGTTTGACGTTGAATGCGACCTCGTTGTTTGATCGACAAGTCGAAGAGGAGGAAGATTATTACAGCCAGCAATTAATTTTACCGGATATAACGCAGATGTCAATGACCCAGTCGATCGAAGTGGGTATAGCTCATGCTATAACAGCGAGGATTGCTGAAAAAGTACCATGCTGATTTTTTGCCCACTTTGATCATATAAATTTGAGGAGGGGAATGTTGCAGTGACTCTTACTGAACCGGCTATTCGCACAAGTTTTGTGCGGTTTTCTTTGATTAGTTCGTGATTTGGCGGAGTGCTCTAATAGTTCTCACGTAAAAGGTGGTACCCATCGCATGCGTTGTTCGCCGCTGAAGTTTGCGGTTGGAGCGTTTCTCGTTGGTTTTTGCTCGAGATAAACGTTGCCAGCAATGCCGGTGCTGGTGACATGGGACAACTTGCACGAGCCGTTTGGTGGAGGTTCTTCGCATTACGGTGTAGGTGTTGAAAGTTTTAAGGCTACTACGTGATTGAGTAATTTCTAAAGCTTAAAAATGCCATAGGAATTGTTAACTTTGCTGTCAGTTGCGTTTGCCCCGTAAGCATGCGCAGCACAGTTAGTTTATGATTTTGAAATAGAACTCTCTCTGGCACGCTGGCTCTTACTCCACCACGCCTGCATTAAGTAATTGTTCTTTGTTTCAAACCTCCTAAATAACGTGTAAAAACAAATGCATTTATTGGTAAATTTACTGATCAAACTTTCCATGTTGCAGAACGCGTGAGGGCTGGCGCCGCCCAAGAGATTTGTTGACGCCCCCCTGGGAGGGCGTGCCCTCGGTTGAGAACCACTGGTCTATCGCCTGGTTTGCGGCAGTGAGCGCCGTTAAAAAAGATAACGAAGCTGAAGAAGCAGGCATTGCGTGCGCTTGAAGTGAGATCGACATCAGCTGAACGTTTGCTCTTTGTAGGCTCCTCTGACAGTCTCGCACACCGCGACACTTACCGGCAGCTTGGAGACGACGAACGGAAACGGAAGCGGCAGGTTCAACGTATCCTTGAGACAAGTGATATCATCCAAGCTGTGGGCAGAGGTAGTATCGGGTTAAATGTTCGATGGATGCTTGCGCAAGGTAAACGGTACACAGCATTACATCCTTCGTTACAGCTGAACGTGGGAGCATCTGACTCACGGGAGTTCAGCTTCAATTTGAAAGGCTACCGCTCATTCAGTCGCGGCTTGTGAGTATTGTGGTGAGGTGGTGTTTGCTTCAACGAATGTGATCACGCAAAGAACGTGTTACGGTTGGCCACGACACCCTTCAAAATACTACGGGCCTAGAGCGGGTTCCAAATTTATTACTAACGGTTGCTAACTCCTGGTATTTTCAAACTGAAAAACTTGCCCGTTACACATTTATCGTGCACTGAGGTATCGCGACTGATCCATAGGTCGCGAAAATTGTTCGCGTGGTTTGCAGGCTCGCGCCAGGGCTGTGCGCTCTACGGTCGTTGTCATAGTAATCTTGAAACAGGACTTTACGAATAAGAATTGGACGGAGCCTTATTTTTATGACTTCGCTCCAACTCCAAACGTTTTTCCTCCCCATCAGTTCCGCCAATCATAGAAGAAATGTTCGAGTCCGGCTCCGCCTGGACTTCGCACTTTTTTAAATTCTACAGTAAAATATACGCATGTTTCATGATGTAGTTCCAACATGCATATCTTTTTTTCTGTTGAAAAAGAACTCTTTGCATGCTTGGAATGACCAACTTCTAAGTAGACCTTCATAAAAAACTGATCTTTCTTTATTGGTGTAAATACAGTTCACTCAGCGAAAGCTGACCAAGTCAATGCTAACAATGTAATGCCAAGAAACCAATCTGAAATAATATATGTTTCAGACATGAATTGCAATACATATCGAACTACCACTCACCTCGTACCTCATCATAGGATGATTAGGTAACTCTTGCTGTGTCAGCATTAAGTCTGCTTCAATTAACTCGACAAATTTTTCCAAAAACACGAAATTGTAGCGGCTTGAATTTGGTAAAATCGAACCCCGCTCCTCGTCCACCCTATAAAGTTTCTGAGACTCCGAAAAAAGAAAAACACTTGAGGAGTTCCTCTCGCTCCGCTCCTGATAACAAACCTACGTTGAGTTTAATGCAACTATTTCCGCGCAGGTTCGCCGTTGTTCAGCTACCTGTGAGTGCGAGTTACGGTGACGACATACTGGCGATCGCCTTGCCCGGTGCCACGTGCACCCTGGGCAGAGTGATGGGAGACCACTTGTTTGGTTCGCTGGACCTGAACGTGGGAAGCATGGCCCCCCACTTGTCGGCAAACCTCGTCAGAGACTCGACCGCTCTTCGCGTGGCTGGAAAGTTACAAGTAAACGTTAAGTTTTTAATGGCTGTTGTTAAACTTTGTGATGTTTGAAATCTTGTTTATCACAAGCAAGTTGTTGCTTTTGCAGAAAAGTAAATAAAGCGATGCGTGAATTGCATGGCAAAAGACTTTACGCACTGTGACTGGACACAAGAATTAGTTAGTTGTGTTGCATACTTGCTACAGAGTTTTTTGCAACAAGATCTCGATTCAGTTGATACGATACAGTGATAAGGAATCTTACTGCAGCAAATCGTAAAATAAGTGCAACCCGGACCGAAATTCTGTGCACGCTGTTTGTGTGAAGCTGCTGTTCCACAGAGTAGCTCTTTGCTCCTTACTTTGCCGAACTAGCGTCCAAGTTTCGCTGCTGTTGTTCCAGCTCGGCATTCCTCACAGCTTCGCCGTCGCCAGCATCACCTACAAAGTACAAGAAGCAAAAGCGAATTTCAAGTTGGCCGTAAAGTGAGTCCCCCCCGGCGACCTGTTGCTTTTCGTGGAGGGAAGGCAGGGTAGTGAGAAAAAAGAAGCGGGCCCGAACCCAGCTCGAAATGACGCTGATCGTGCTCACTGATGCGTGCTGTGTAAAGCAAGTTCGTGGTCAAGAACCATGACAGTTTCATGATGCTTCAATTAATGTACCTTCCATATACAGATGCCAAAAGTAAAACGCCTATATTTTTGTCGAGCGGCAGCGCGTGAGTCCGAAATGTTCAAATTTCGTGAAACAGAATCTTTATTTTATTGCCGGGTTCAGCCTCAGCCTGCGGTTATACCTGCGTTGAACACGATTGTGAAGCTTTTTTTTCTTGTGAACTAAGTGCAGATGCAGCAATGCTGGACCATTTCCGCTTAACTTGTCGAATTCATGCTTCGAGATCACTCTATCGGTAAGAGCATTTGGAAAAAGTCTTGACCGCGATTCGTTTACTTCAACCCCCGGGCACTAGAATTTGAACCCTGCAATGGCAAAAACGCCAAGTTCAGCCTTTTAGCTGCACTGCAGTGGAAGTGCAGTGCTTCATGTTTGGAAAGCGTAGTTTTCTGTCTTGCTATCAAAAAACGAACTTCTCAATCGGTGATATCCGCAAAAAGCAGATACAACGTCGTCTCAAATACACAGCAGTCCGCGCTAATAACCAAACCAACTGTTTACCACAGAGCGGGCACGTTCGGATGCATGGTTGAATACGGCGCCGACCACCAGCTGTCGCAGCATTCCAGAATTTCTGCGCACGTCAGCGTCGGCGTTCCACTGGGTGTCTCTCTCAAGCTAAAGTGAGCGTTTCTTAATTGTTTTTATTTCTTTCGGTTAAACTATGTTCTCTTGGGTCCCATTGATGTAAAAAACGAGCAAGCGTTTCTTGTGCGCGATAACCGCATTTTTCTCCGCGCATTCAACGCTGGCGTTTCTAATCTCTAACAAAAAGCATGCAAAGCTTGGAAAAATGAGTTCTTTTCGTGCGGAAAACCGGTTGTAAACGCAATAATTCTCCGGACTCGTGCTGCGTAAGTTTTTTTACAAGCGCCGCTGTCATTTGTTCGCTGTACCTGAACCACAACTGGCCGAGAACTGTATTATCTGATTTTTAAAATACCGATTTTGTGAAAAAAATTTGTCTAAACAACTGCTGATTCCCTGCAGATAACTTTAGTAAACGCCCACAGGAGCAGTTCAGCCGGCAGCATTTGTTTGCTGATATTTCGTTTCGCGAAGTTCTTCATGGAAGTTGACCGGCTTGCTACTCCGTAGAACGCAGTGTATACCGAGTATGCTTCGCACGCTGATTTCTGGTCCTATGTGCTTGAGGATCGTTTGTCAGTCTTAATTTGAAACAAAAATAACAGCTGAATTTGAATATCACATCGACGAAGCATGAATATCACATCGACGGAAAATGCATTTCCCAAACACAATGATTGGACGCCTAAGCTTTGTACTCAACCCTCCTAAATTTTGTGACACCATTTTAGCGCTCCACTAGTCCATAACTGTTGACACATTTCCTCTTTAGCTGTCACGAATATTTCCAAAATATGTGAAAGCAGCAAACGTTAAGGTGGCAACGTTAAACCAATTTCTTCTTGCGGCTTGACCTTGCCAGCACGCATTTGCTGCAATTAACCATATAATCGCATTGCGGTTGTACTCAGAGCAACAGGCTTTTACTAACTGCTATAAACTGTTTCCTTCACACTATAGGTTACTTCGCCCTCGGGAGGTCTGCAGCCTTAATGACCCTAGTCCTTCGCAGCCCTCCACTCCCCCACGCAATTTACAAATCGGTCTGCTTGGAAGTCATCGCAGCATTAGAAACAACCGTGTTGATGCCATCCATACGTATACTTTTTACTAGTATCACCGTCCACATCAATGCTTATTCCATCAAAAGTAATTGTATCAGCGGCATCAAGCGTATTCATTTCAACTACCGCTACATATCTATCTTCCTGGTCTTTCCTGTACCTGTGTGTTCCTTTGTTACTGCCACGCACGCTTCAGATTGCTGCGTGAAGGAGTGAAGACGTTACACAATACAATTCCTGACTGCGCTCGCACTCGTCACTCCCGTCTTTCACAGGTTGACCAGAGTGACGCAGACTTACGTGATGCCCATCATCCTGTGCGAAGACTTGAGCTTCTCCGCCACGTTCTACGCGACCGTTCTGCCTTTCGCTGCTTACGCGGCTCTGCAGGTCTTGCTGATCAGACCTTACCGAAGGCGCGAAGAAATGAGGTGAGGCGCGCCACACGACGAAGCTCAGCTCAGTTTATTTCGCATTCCGAACACCGGATACGCGATCAGGATGCAGGGGCAGGAAGTGACTGTCGTTGCGTCACTGCCCCTATAAAGCAACTTAGGGGTTTAACGTTGTACAAATAATGAGATATAGAAAGCACAACAAATACAACTGAAATCTCAAATAATGATAAAAGAAAGCAGTAACGACAAGAATTACTGTTGTACAATTAAGCAGCTAAAGTATTTGCTGTAGTACGAATTCACACAGCTTCATAGAAAATCCAAGTGGAACTGAAACACAAGTTGTGAAACTAAAAGATGATCTAAAGTATGGCTGAAAACGTTACAAGAAAGTAATACTGTAATATCATCGCAGCTCACTTCCCAACCACGTTAACCCACAGTAAATCTTTCACTACGAAAAAAAATGTTTTAATTGTCACAGTTTTCATGTTTGTAGTTTTTCGGAAATACTTCTACACCTCCAAAAAGTTTGCGCAGTTTATATTCGGAAACAAACACCAACCGCTTATTCGTGCATTCACTGACAGCATCTGGCCCTATTCAAAATCAACAACCCACAGTCAATAAACTAACAAGTAAATGAACACAGACAAGAAATGTCAATATGAAACTAGAAATACATCCAACAAACGGAAATAAACAAAGAATCAACCCAGACTTACCGCCACACTGTTTTTTTCGCTGAGACATTGTGGTCACTGAAACATTTCGGTCATTTGTCTCACAGTTGTATTAAAACTTGCCATAGCAGCGTTCATTAGTCTGTATTTTAGAACATTCTGACCGAAATGATTAATTTTTTTCGGTCATTTCAAAATCATTTCGGTCCATCACCGAAAAATAACAACCGCACATATTGACTAATGAAACTTTAACGAAGCAGGAACAGACATTTGGCAATGACATTAATCTTAGCTCACACCAAAAAGCCATCCAACATAGACGAAAAAGTTGTGCTTTCTTTTTGTTTCTTCTATGCAAATTTGCTGAGAAACAAAACTAAGTGTAATTTTCCAACAGATACAGTAAACTTTTTGAAATTAGTAAAACGATTTTGTTTTAATAGTTAGCGGTATGAAGTTCAAACTTAGTCCTGGGTACACAAAATTGTTTTGATTTGAATTTCG
>JGI24159J19872_10007125_pt1 | contig 14638 bp, 8 predicted proteins | sample Ectturendosymbi4_FD_19872 | JGI IMG/M metagenome (IMG submission 19872) | reverse complement strand
ATATCATCAGCAAATAGAGTAGTATGAAAAGATGATGCTTTTGTGATATCGTTAATGTAAATAAGGAAAAGCAAAGGTGAAATAACACTACCCTGAGAGACCCCGCAAGATATCCTTTTGTATGAAGATTTAAATTCCCCTATTTTAGTGCACTGCATTCTATTGTGCATCAATCTTTAGTTACTTTCATAACGAAGAGCTTTGTTATGCTACGCTGGTGCAGGTCAAAGCAGCATACTTCCGCCGAATCTGGTTTGACCCGCGGGTAACTGAAGGTTGGAAACTTTTAATCGTATTTCATGCAGTCGACCTGAAGGAAACCTAGCCTTCCTTTTTTCACTGGAAGACATATGCTTTACCACGAACAAGTAACAACCAAAATAATTGCTTTTGTCAGAAAGAGGCCATGTTATTCATTTGGTTGCTAACATTTGTCGGCTCTGCCTTTGCTCAGTGGGATCCGCACTTCGTCCCAGGCCACGCGGGCATCGTCCATCTGTTTGAATGGCACTGGGGTACCATTGCTGACGAATGCGAGACTCTCTTAGGACCGAACAAATGGGGTGGTGTTCAGGTAAGATTTGCGATGCTTGGCCAAACATTTAGTCTGTTGTTTCCACTTGATTTTCAGTTAATAGTGTGTTTGTCTCAGTCAAAACGTTCTTAAGACATGGATTGGCACGTGAAGATTACAAAAAAAAAATTTATGCAAATTTTCCGCATACTAAGGGGAAACACATGCGTCACAACTCTCGATACACATGAGACGATACTATGAGTGGATGTGCACAGTAGCAACTTATGCACAGGCAATATTGAACTAAAACAAACACTTGGATAGCTTCGTCACGCATGTAGCTCATGCAAGTTTATTATTGGGTAAAATGAAGGATAAAGCAGTTTCAGATAAATTGAACTGAGCTTCAAACTCTTGAATACCGACCCACACTTTTGAATACATGCTGTTGCTTTAAAGACTTGAAGCCCAATGCTGGCAAATTTGGAAAAGTAGTGCAATATTAACTTAGATTTACTGCAGCTTATAAGCGAAACCTTACAGCGAGTCTGAGATTACTAGCTCCAAGATTTGAGGCATACATTGTGGTAAAATTGTCAATTGTTTGTTGTTTGAGCTGAATAACCTTAGTACAGCGTCGTCTTTTTTCTCATAAAAAAAAACAAAAATGTGTCAACGTTTATCTTCCCTGCGCCTTCGAGATAAAAAGCCCCTGACGCAAAACAACAATGTTTCAAGCATGCTGCCTTGCTTTTAACTATTTCTTCGATTTTGACGAATCAAAACCACTCAGCCTTTAAATCTGCGTGCATTTGATTTACCCTGCTTCATTGCAGCACAGGGTCAGTGCTGCTGGACATTAGGTGGAATGCGACAGAAAATGTTCATTCATTTTTTGAGGTTCGCCTTGACTAGCGCTATCTTGAACAGAACGGACAAAGAAAAGACAGAATGTCCACCTAATGCCGGCCTGCAACACCCACGCTTCTGTTGCACAGATTGCCCGGGAAACAAAGCACAGTTGCATGGGACAAAAATCGGGAGACGGCCGCCCAATAACTGCCGCAAATTTATCAAAATCAGGCGAATCAAGGCAGTGTTTATTTATTTTCAGGGACATGATGTGTTTTGGAGAAACAAAAATCAGGACAGTCATAGTGGTAGGCAGTCTACTAAACCTTAAAATTCGTTTGGACAAAATGCGTTTCAACTTGCATCACCGGCAGATTTGAACGCAAATCTAATACTTTCCTAATCACATTTGTTTTAATTCCGCGGAATTAAGCCCAATTTTCTGGTGATCTTTTTGAAACATTTGATCTTACGAAACAGGAATGCACCGTGTCTGTTTGTTAAGTCCTTTTATCATCGTAGTAGAGCCAGCCATGCTTGCTACGGACAATTGATCAAAATTACACAGTAAGTTTTGGAACATATCAAGAAACATCATATTGAAAGCAATCATCTTTGGTACACGAAAAGCGGAAGTGCTGAATAGCCTTATAATGAATATCACGGCCAAAGCAAACGATACAAGTGACATATTGCAAACGTTTCGATAACTCTTGTTACCATCATCAGTGCATTACTATGCACTGATGAGTGATGATGATAACAGGAGTTATCGAAACGTTTGCAATATGTCATTTGTATCGTTTGCTTTGGCCGTGATATTCATTATAGAAAGCAATCATGATCCAAGATTTTTTTTAATTTAGTAAAAGTTAAATGTAGCTGCCCAGATATTACAAACTTTTCTTAAAATTATTGCTAAGGACAAAAATATGAATCTAATGTTAGTATTCGAACTGTCCGCATGATATAAAGGTCGGTTCCTTCATCAAGTCTTCTGTACATGAATTTCGCAAAATACGGTTTGTGAACTAATACTCTTGAATCGTAGGAATGAACTTTTATGTTTTAGATTTCACCTCCTACTGAAAACCGCATTGTGGGAGACAGACCGTGGTGGGAACGGTATCAACCAATTTCATACGTTATGAACACCAGATCCGGAGACAGGGGCTCTTTGCAGTAAGTGTTTTTTCAATTTATATTGAACTTCTTCAGAGGGTTTGTTGACCACATGCTGACTGAAAAAGCAATTTTGTTACACTTTTTATAGCCTTTTCTGCTGTGAACATGTTCTAGGGGTGCAGTTCAGTATCGTTATAAACCAGTGTTTCCCAATCTTTTTTGGCTAGCGCCCCGTTTTCTGACAAAACAAATTTCTATCGCCCCCCTACCATGCCAAGCACACATATCAACACAATTTTTTCGTATTGTATATTTAGGATGTTTGAAAATGATTGAAACAAGAATGGGCGCAAAGATGCATTTTACTATAAAACTTAATTTAGTATATTAATTCATTTAGCAGTCGGAAACTGTTAGAGTCAATGATTTGGAAACTGTTAGAGTTCATAAAGGGCTCGATTTCGTTTGAACAGCATTAAACTTGGACAAGAAGGTGAAGATTGCTAATTTGGCTTTAACTGAGGTTAACACCATTCCCCTGCAATTGCAAATTAGCTTCACTGAACTTCGTGAAGATATCTGTGGACTTTGACAGGCAAGATACTGTATCTATGACACCCTTTGACAGTCACTTTCTGTGTGCAGCAACAGGCGTACAAATCTCCTTATCATTATCCGAGTGCACCACATTGCCTAAACTTAGCAGAACACTTCTCAACCCTTTGGTATCCTTTGATCAATCAATCCATTGATACTCTGCCACATTTTTAGTAAATTTTGAGTTCGGAGCAGTGCAGGATTGAATTTAATCCGCATATTTTAAAAGTTTTTGAACTTAGCCATGACACTTGCAGTCGTCCAGTGGCTCTACCATCTCTCTCTCCCTGGATTTCCTTGGCGCTGCTCAAGCTAAAGTGCGTTCTGAAACACACTTCTGTTTTCCAGAATCTTTTCGGTTCCCTTTAAGTAACTTATTCTTGTTGGCACCTAACACTATTTGTACAAAAATATAAATTACCTTTCTACTTTCGAATTGAAGTCGTACAAGGTTATTATTATATTTGTGATCATTAAACCACTCCATCCAAAATTAGCTCACGCTTTTGGTTGCAGTCTGCGCCTAAGTGCAAGCGTGCATTCTTAAACCTGAACGGTGATAGTCATTGTAACGAAACGGGCATTGTTAAGTAGCAATTTACCCGTGCAAAGAAGTACAGCTGACGAAAATTCCAATCATAATCATTTAATTATAGAGGAGAACAGTTTTACTGTGCAGCTTACATTTAGTGATAGAAACTGCAGTTCATCAATTTATCTCCTAGCATTTCACCTCTGCTTTGTTTCCAAAACCCTAAGTTTTTGTTTGCAAATTACATGCATGCATGTTTGTTGATCATACTGTTTTTAAGACATTTGGTCACTCAAAGTTAGTAAGACCACAGAAATGTAATTATTAGCTGGGTCTCCTATTGCCCCCCAATCGCCCATTTCTGTTTCACCGCCCCCAGGGGGGGGCGGTACCGCCCACTTTGGGAACCACTGTCATAAACCTTTCCCATTCCTGTGGTAGTGTCACGAGTGGTCTGCGGCGCCCATCTCCGCTTGCTTGCGCTTTGGGCCATGTGACTGCTTTCGTATGGTAGTGCATGCTACACTGTTGGCAAGTCAATGGCATTATCGCACGTAGACAGTTTTCTATTCTTGCAACCACCCATCAACGTCAAGCGCGAGGCTGGATTGGTCTCAAGTGCCATTTCTCAAGTCTTCGGCATAAACGACTGGGTATCGCACCCAGCTTACCAGCTTTGGTGCCCCTTGCTCAACCAAATGCATCACTTAGGTGGTAACCTTATCAAAAGACTTCAAGCTGTTTGGGCATGGGGGAACATTCTTTATATCAGCTCTGTATAAAACGTATCTGAATCAAGCATACCTGAATCTAAATTTATTGCTCAAAAACCCAAATTATGGCAAAAATAAAAGAATACAAGAAAGGTATGATTTGCCCTATCAGGGCAAATTTTAATCAGCCATACCTCAGCAGCAGATTGAGCTAGAGAGCTGTTTAGACTCTCTAAAGACTCGGAGAGTCTTGTAGTTAAGAATAAAAAAAAATTTTGTAAGTTTTTGATTTCAAGTTTTGGTCGATGACGTCATAATTTGGGTCAGTTTTGCAGTTTTTGGATGTTGTCATCGGACGATTTGTTAAGTCGATTTTAAGTCTCAAATTTTATTAGAAAGTAAGCTATAATACGGGTTTTTAGAGCCCTAAATCGATTTTCTCGCATTTCTGGTGCCAAAATTATGGCCAAAAAATGCAAATTAATTGATTATTAGAGAGTTAGCGGGGGCTTCACTAATTATTTTGCGTTTCTTGACCATAATTTTGGAACCAGAAACGCTAGAAAGTCAATCAAATCCTCTAAAGATTTGTATTATAGCCTAGTTTCCAATAAAAACTCGAGTCAAACATGGCTCTTGACGTTGGCGTCCAGGGCCTGATGACGTCATCCAAATATGCATAAGCATACTCCCATTATAACGTCACTGACACAAAAAAACGAAATCCAAAACTTACAATTTTTTTTATTCTTAATTGCAAGACTTTCCGCATCTTTAAGAGGTTTTTCAACAGCTCTCTAGCTCAATCGGCTGGTGAGTTACTTTCTGTAGCCAAAATGGCCAAGATTACTTTTTGTGGGACTTGATTTTTTACTCAATTTTTGATTTTTGAGCCATAATTCTGGATCCAGATATGCTAGAAAGCAAATCAAGGGCTATGGATCCTCGGAGCATGGCCTAGTTTCTAAAAAAGCTTGAGCCAAAAAATGACTCGGTGGGCTGGCGCCCAGGTCCAGATGACCTAGGCTAAAAAGGCGAGTAAACCTGCTCTCATTATGACGTCACCCACAGAAAACTCCACACCCAAAACTAAAAGAATTTTAAATCTACATTACATGACTTCTCAAATCCTTAGAGGGTTTGAAGAGCTCTCTAGCTCAACCGGCTGGCGAGTTATGGAGTTGCAAAGTTACATAACGTTTTGCAAAAAAGTGGAGCACGCGGGTCTTGTATTTTAGATGGGATTTGTGAGAATTGCATTTTAGAATTGATAAATCGAACCATGTATGAGGCCTTTGGTTATCCATAGTGCAAAATGCAGATGTGAGTGTACGTTCTTGTAAACGGAAGACATGAACATTTTGTGTCTTCCTTTTACAAGAAGATCCAATTCTTACAGACTATGAAGCGGATTGGTGACAGCAGTCAGGTTGTTCGACATCAATTATTGGCCGGTTTGAATCAAGACCACAAAAACTGGGATATGCAGACATTTTTCTTCAACGTGAGGCACCTATAAGCAAGGTCGATGTTCGCATACGTGACTCAGATGTTCGCATACGCTTTTCTGTCTCTGACAAAACAAGATAGACTGAAGCGAAACATTAACATCAGGTGTTCCCAACCTTTCTCTGATTATGTACCTCTTCAACATCTTGACAACCGAGCATGTTCTCCAAAAATTTCTTATGACAAAAACGCTGAGCAAATTGACAAAAATCCACTGAATTTTTAATCGGGCTTTTATATTTTAGAATGTTTAGAAATAAATTAAATATGAATGCGTTTTCCCTTCTTATACTAAGCTTAAATGTACCCTTTCAGATAGACAAATGTACCCTTAGGGGTACATGTACCCTAGGTTGGAAACCTTGTACTACAGTTTCAGATTGAGAAATACTGTACAGGCAAGCCATTGTCCCTTCTAAAAATGGGCAAACCATCATTCTTCGAATAACTACTGTCAAGTGCCAATCAATACCCCGGAAAGGTTTATGACAATTTATTTCATGAGTTTCAAATTTGATTTTATTTTTCCTGATAATTGACAAACGCCGAGACATTAATTCCAAACTGCTCGATTGTAAATCTTTTTTAAAATACCATAGTATCTGAAACGAATATTATGTAGAAAAAATGTTTGCTGGAAAACGGTGTACAGTGCGCACCGTTGATAAAACGGTGTCACAATTTCAGACATCTTGAACTTGTTGCAGAGGCTGTCCAGTGTCCCAGTTATGTGGTTTTTGTCGTTATTTGTAAAATCACTAACATGTTTTGATAAAGTATGTTTGTGGTAACAGGCCAAGCTGGCTATGAATGTCCCAACTTCAGTCAACATTTTGCAGCGATGAGACAATTTCAAAAACTAGTAAAGATTCTGGATAGTGGCGATGCACATGTTCTTCCGTTGAAGTGAACTTATAAAAATCCCTAGTCACGCTTATGTGACAGATTATTAAATGCGTGAAATTAATTTTAGAATCAGAAAAAATCTAGTACGGTCGTTCGAGTAAATTTAAACAAGGGTTAACACGTTTACAATAAATTTTATTTGCAGAGACATGATTAATCGTTGCAACGCCGCGGGTGTCCGAATATACGCCGATATCGTCATCAATCACATGTGTGGTGGAGGAGGAACTGGTGTGCAAAATTTGTGCCATTCTTTATTTTTTAAACTGGTGTGAAAATAGTAAATAAAGACCTTTAAACTTTGTTCCGATAAAATATTTGTTATTGCAAGTATGAAACTTTGGTTGCAATCTGCAGTAGGCTTGTACAAGGAACCACCAGCTTGAGCATGAAGAGCAATCCAAAAACTGCCCAAGCTATTCCATTGTTTCATTCCAGCTTTTCCTCTCAAGCAGGTCTCGGGGCAGTGGCCCTGGCGGAACTCAAAACGCCTCAATGTCAATAGCAATCTCAGATTGTTCTGCTGGTTCCATACCCAAGATGGGAACGTTAGGAGCAGATTTAAAACTTTCAAAATATCTGAAGGGTTTTTGTCCCCGCAGTTTTAACCTGTTGAGATCCATTCACTTAATATTGCTGACTATAAAAATCTGTTTTTTTAACTTTCCAAAAGATATCATTTGAAATGGTGTTGTTTTTCGTTTACGTTTCTTATTCAAAAGGATTCGTTCTTGTTAAGTTTTGTTAAAACTATTTACTCTGTCTTCATAAACTTTTTTGTCAATTTCCTGAATTGGATTAACATATTTGATCAAAACATTTCTCGCAAAAAATTCAGCAGTGTAGGAATGAGGATTATTTCTGATGCTTGAATGTTATCTATGTCTGGTTGCGTAAACGTATGCTTAAGTTGCCTTACCTATGCTTAAGTTGTGGAGACATCATCATGACACCGCTAAAAGCTGTAGCATGATACTGTTTCAAGTAAATGTCTTATCGACATTTTTATACCTTACACAGGAACCGGCACCGGTGGATCGTATTTTGACGCCAACACTGAAGATTTTCCAGCTGTGCCTTACTCTGCGATGGATTTCAACGATGCGAACTGCAATAGCGGTTCGGGAGATATAGAGAATTACCAGGATCCTAACCAGGTACTTTCATTAAAACCAAACTTTGGTATAGGTTCAGATTCTCTTTTCCCATTTTTTATCCAATACACTGCTCCTTTAAGTGTTTTTCTGTTTTGGGAAACAATGAGCTTAAATACTATTTGTTTGCTGTCAAAAATTCTTGGAAATGTGAAGGAAAAGCCAAAAAATGTCAAATGTATGCGTAATAAAAATAAAAGGCTGTTTGATGTCATACTGCACTTCACCAATGGCGTGTAATTTTGTAAGAATTTTTGTTCTGCATGTGTAGTGCATATACTGATGTTCTGGTGGATATGAACGTTGTTTTGAGGCGTCAATCGCTTCAATGAGGGGAGTCTTAACGATAGAGTGGCAAGCAGTAATGGAGATCGCATGCCATGACCTCTCTACTACTGCGTGGTCTGTCCAGATTTATATACATTCGTGGAAATGGCTCTACTACTTGTGGTGATTGACGCGAATTACTTCCGGATTCCCGTTTTGTTGATTGACGTATGTGTTGCGGTCCTTGTGACCGTAACAGATGCCTTGTAGCGCTTTTGCATTCGGGCCAATGTAACCTGTTCATATTCACACCTAAATTCATGAATTAATCAACACATTGAAAAAAACATCAACAAGGCATTTGTCGTTAGTCAACGAGTTCTTAAAAAAGGGAACAAAATTTTTAAGATTTCAAAATACATTACATCTAATTTGTTCCCAAACAGATATTTTTTAATTTAGATAAATAGGAAATGCCTTAAATTGCTCAATCTACAGTTATGACTGTGTAAATTTACTGTCGCCAAGCCAAGAATGATGCAAATTCGATGTTCCGTTGTATGCCAGAAGCATATAGCCCAGCTTGTTCAAAATTTTTTCTCGGTTTTACAATTAACATAAATCAAAGAAAACTTTGGTCATAACGGCGTGTTTCCGTCAATGTGGGTCTACTGTGTTGCTCGATAATTGGCGTCAGATAGTTTTAAATTTCCAGCGAAAGCTGTTATTTGGGAACAACGTAATTTTCAGTTTGCGGCAGCTTGTGTTGGGATTTGTTCGTTTTGGTCTTCACTTCGTTTGCTTTCTCTGCTCATGCTTTGGCTTTTCAACGTTTCACCTGTAAGCATTAGGCCCACTTGCAAATTTAGACCTTGGAAATGCGCAGGGTTACGTTAAATCGATTTCCTAAAAAAGATTTGCTCGATTGATTTGCTTGTGTCACCTCTTAAGGGACTAGTTACTTGAATACGGATGGGTGCAGCCTTGAATCACGGCAAAAAGAAGAAAGCAAAACCAATCCGGCTGATTCCTGGAAAGTTTGCGACAAAACTAGAGCTTCTGATTGCCATTTTGCTGTTATATACCCGAGTAATATCTTCAGTTAGTTTACAAACAAAGAAAAATTGCTATGTATCACTAGTATTTTGACTTTAATTTTACTTTTGTCTGTTGGCACGTTCACTTGAAAAAACCTGCTGTTTTTTTTAGGTTCGCAACTGTAGGCTGGTGAATTTACTTGATCTAAATCAAGGCAAAGACTACGTTAGAGGTTTGATTTTTTCAGTCATTCCAGTTGTGTGTGTGTCATTCTTATAAAAAGCTATTTCAAAATGTCCGTAGACTTTGTCCCTTAACTGTGACCTACAAAGTATCTCAATTTATGCAAGGGCATTTAAAGAAAACAAAATGCTTTTTCTGAAACCAAGTTCGTTCGGAAAAAATAACATATATTATTAATCTATTCGTGCATTGGGAGGTAGTGTAGGATGTGATAGCTGTCATGGTTGCAGTGTCACTTCACACTGTGTCCACTAGCTAAAAATTACAATTCCGTGTTTGCGATAAAATCTTGTTGAGGAAGAATCATAAAGGTATCTGAAACGTGTGACATAATCAGATAAAGACATTTGCATCACTTTTACGCAGTGTTTACCATCGTTTAAATTTCAAAAAATTCTGTAAAACGCTTGAATTAATTGAGTACCAATTAAAACTGTAATAATTCAATTGTGCGTTTACGCAGAGATCGCCCCCTTTTAAATATAACATGTTGAGAAAATTCAATGCCTTATTTTCAGCCACTTACTGATACTAAGAGGATGGTTCCATCAGCCTGTTTTGATGAATTGTTCCATCAACCTGTTTTGATGAATTGAACAAATTCTGCACGTTTTTTTAGAAAGATAATGACTTCGACGGCGTCGCTAGGGGCGCAGGGACGTACCGAGTTTAGATGGGGCCCGGGACAAGAAACATGTTTGGCGCCCACATGTTCGAACCTAAGATTTTTCAGAAGCAAATGTGCTGTCTTGAAGAAAGTACTTGTGACATTGTTGGAACTTTTTGGCGTCCCCAGTGATTCAACGCCCGGAGCATTGTGCCCCCTTTTCCGCCCCTCGTTACGCCCCTGTAGAGGTTCTTGTGTGAAACCTGAACTCGGAAAATTGTTTCAGGCAAAATCATTGACATGATGAACGACCTCATCGGAATGGGCGTTGCTGGATTTCGTGTTGATGCTTGTAAGCACATGTGGCCGGGCGATTTAGAAGTGATCTTTGGCTCAATAAGCGATCTTACATTTGGAGGAAGACCATTTATATTCCAAGAAGTCATTGATCAAGGAGGTAGGACAAAAAGTTGGTTCATTTTATGTTTTAGTTAACGCATTATTGGTCTTCGTGCTTTTTTTCCTTGTTCTTCAGACTTGAAGTTTAGTAGCGATAAACGTTAGATTTAAGTTTCATTAGTGTAACAGACGATTCTTACCAGGATAATCACGGTGTTTAATCTTTCTGACAATAAAGTGGGTTGTTAGTAAAGAGTAAACCTATCATGCGAATTTGCTTCGAGATCTTAAGAACTTGTTATACCCTCAAAGCGCGTCTTTGCATCGTCAGGTACACAATACACATATTCGACTGCTTTTTAACCCATGTTTTAGGTTGATCCAGTGACAGCATGCAGGTTTGGTCAGGTATGTACAATCACTGGCGCATAACCAGCAAGCCCGTAACCAGGTTTTCGGCTTTGGGTTGGAGAAATACACTTTTAGGGGGCAAGATTTTTTTTTAAATATTTGTTTAAAACAAATTTTTCTGGGCACAAAAAAATAGGGGAAGAACAAAAAAATTTGGAGGGGCACTGCCTCCGAACATAGGCGTAGCCAGGGGGCGGCCAAAAGGACCATGCCACCCCAATGTTTAGAACATATAGTCATTTTGTGCTTTGAGAGGCGTATTTCCAAACAAAATGATGTTATTCGCCTAAAATCAAACATGTTGGCCCAAACATTTTGGGCTGGCTACGCCACTGCCCCCAAATTCCCTCCGTGGCTGCGGATCTGATCACTAGTGATGTCATTCCATCTTATTGTAGGTGTACACAGTGACTGCGCTTGATCTTTCATGTAAAACGCGTAAGAACTGCATGGTTTCAAATAAGTGAAAAGTGAGTGGAATGGCCTCGGAAAACATCAACTAGGAAACTTGCTTGGGAACAGGTGTCCCAGGGTCGCAACCAGCTATTATTTTCGGTGGCGTGGGGCAATTGCCTGGTTGCGGGCCAATGAGGCATCCTCAGAGTAAATCTCATGATTCATGAAACCAAGCAGTGGTTGAGACTCCCGCAGGAAGAAAATTGGTCTAGGTGACCGTTACGTCAAAAGCTGATGTCCTCCAGCTACGTATACAACAGCACGACCGCCTTTTGCCACTTAATTTAACAATTATTATCCAATTTCATAACGTCGATTGATTCCTCGCGTTTATCATAAACTTTTCGTGTGCAGGTGAAACACGTCCCGATAAGGCAAGGGTCTTCAAACATTTTTGTCCGAGGGCCGCATAAGCTGTAACTCAATAGTTGGAGAACCGAACATAAACTTGCGGTGTGAGATGAAAGAATGTAAAAACATAATGGGGAAATTGCTTCTTTGATTTTAGAATAGCCGAAAATCAGACTTCAAGCGGGATCTACCAAAAATAACAAAAACCTCAGATTGTGACTACATATCAGCTAAAGTTTGGCCAGCTTGCAGCGCAGTAATAAATTGCCAACTAACATTCACGTGGCCGTATTACGTAATGTCAATGTTCGAGACATGTTATTTTCCAACTAAGCCAAGAAATTGTTTAGAAATATGCTATATTTTTATTGATAAAGTGTTTGTGTGGGTCGGATTTGGCCCGCGAAAGGTAGTGAACCCTGTGATGAAGGAATATTTTAACTACATTTATCAAGGGCTGGGTTAACGTCGAAGTCAGTCAGGATGCGGCCAAAAGATAGCTTGCTTTCAAGAGCCTGTCTGTGTTGAGGGTGCGATTGCAAATAACAGCTTGTCACACAGATACATTTGTTCACAACCAAACGTATCAAATAATTTGCGTCTGCTCCCAAAGACTTACAGCTTCAGGGTTCCAAAAACATGAAGTGGTCTGAGTCTGCATGCCGTGCCGGATTAAGGTAGCCCGGGGCCCGTAGCATTTCAAGAGCCCGGGGCCCTAAGTTTAAAAAGCATCTCAACACCTGCTGCATCATAAAGTGTGTGGGCAAGGCATCCGTGTTGCAAACTTTACTCTCTACATGCTCTATCCAGTTCGCATCGTTACATGACAGTCTGAGTGTGTCGTACTGACCGCCAGTGTTGCCAGATGTTTGTGACCTAAATCTGCTAAATGATGTCACAAAAAACTGCAAGATTCTGCTAAACGTTTTGTCACAAATTTTCAGCTATATTCTGCTAAAAGCAGTGAAATTCTGTTAAAAAATCTGTCATTTTTAACTTGATTGAAAGAAGCCAACAAACTTACGCAATATACTAGTTTTTCGTCCTGCACTCGCTCTCAACAAGCATCGGCTGAAAATGCCGGTCTTGGCCAACACACTTTTCGGCCCACAATATTCTATCGGTCAACATTTTGACTTTTTGAGCAACGCAACTGCAGCTTACCTCGTTTTTTGTATGACATGCAGTTCTTGACGATCTCTTTCAAATGGTTGCATGTTTATATGCAGTAAAACAATGCTCAGCGATAAACAGTCTGAGCATAGATTGAGCCCTAAAACTTTCTAGATCTGCTCTTTGTAACTTAAAACTTAGTGTAACATTAGGGAGCATGCAAAAAGTTCTGTAGTCTTATCTGAGTGTTTTTGCTACCAGTTATGCCTATTTAAGCTCACAATATTTCGCTATGGTTGCATTATTGCAAACTTCACAAAAGGCTTTTGTTGAATCAGCAGGATAGAGGCATTAGGCATCTTGCAACCACATATGTCAAAACTTTTGGCAGCTTTGGTTTACCAGGAAGTTTTTTTACCAGACATTACAACTTACTAATGTAACTGAATGACCTGGAAGTATCGTGCCGTGGGATAAAAACATATTCTACCAATCCTGTCTTTTAACCTAACGCGCTCACTAAGCACACAAGCAAATCATTTTCGCTTCACCAAGTCATCTAATTACTTGTTATTATGATACAATCACCTGCTTGAAACAGCTTTTTGCATCATAATAAAAATTCCAAATAATTGCAGGCAGCTTTTTGTGCTTTGTTCTGGTGTTACCCAATAAATAACGTCATGAAGAAGACAAGTATATTTTTTGATTAAGGTATAAAGTTCTCATCTTGAAAAAGTGTTGGAACAGGTTTTTGATCAGGAATTTGTTACCTACTAAACCTATCAAACGGTTGGTAAAATCCTGCTAGAAAGATTGAAAATTTTACAGCTAATAGCGAGAAAATCCTGCTAGATTTAGCAGCAAATCAGCTAAAATGGCAAGACTGCTGACGGCAATCATAGGCCTTTTGTTACGTATCTGTACAAAAAAATTCGAAGAAGAATTTCTGGACATAGACGGCGTTCCATTAAAAACCTTTGCTTAATAATGGCAAATTTAGCAAAGTGCTGACTTCTTAGACTGAAAAAAATCTTCTATATAATAACTAAGATTTATTACAGAAGACCGCGGGGCCCCCAAAAGCGCGGGGCCCGTAGCAATTGCTACATTTGCTACTATTGTTAATTCGGCACTGTCTGCATGGATGATATGAAATCTTTTGCTTGAAATTTGTCGTTTCGTTAAGTAGGTCAACCTTAGTAAAATTGTAGAAAGTAAGTGACAACATCATCTCAAAGCCTGATTGGGATTTGTATTTTTTGCGCTTTGTAATTTTAGCATGACAACCTCAGTCAATTTGACGATGTAAGCAACAAAATCAAAAAGCAACCTCACTTTTTTCAGTCTCGTCGTGAACGCGTGATAACAAACTGCTAGTGGGAGACGAGGTGCTGAAAATTATTCAAAAAGTGATTGATAACTGCCGGAAAATTGTATACGAGTTGATAATACGGATAGTTTGCTTTCAATAGATTTAATGTGTTTGAAGCTAACCTTTTGACTCGTAGGTTGATGGTTAGGGCATTCGCTTCAGTGCTGGTATAAGCACAGCGTTCAAATCAAGGTCAAGGTCAGGCCGTAGTTCACTTCAGGATGGGTCATGCAACGAACGACTTGCATAAACTTGAGCAAATAGAATCTGGAGCACACCTTAACAGGCCCAAACTTACACATATTAACACTGCAAAATGATCGTATCTAGTGAGCAATTGCAAATTGATGTTCGGTGCAAAACCTTGGTAGCTACACTTAAAAGCACTAGTGTTTCTGTATGCTTTCGAGGAATCAGTCGACTGCCATCTGCTTTCGTCTTTTTGCGATGATTCAAACTTGCACATATATCTA
>JGI24159J19872_10007121_pt1 | contig 14640 bp, 11 predicted proteins | sample Ectturendosymbi4_FD_19872 | JGI IMG/M metagenome (IMG submission 19872) | reverse complement strand
TGTGACGCACTATCATCAGACTCCTGCTAAACTAGGCTTTAATCAACTAATGCATGAGGCAGGCTAACAAACAAAACGCTGTGCAACTCGCAGCACACAAACGACCAGTATGAGTTTGAAATGCGGAATGACATGCATCAAGCATGGCAGTCGTCAACACAGCAAGAATGTGAACCACGTAATTATGAACGTGGGCAATCAAGATAAGCGGCAGCGCTGTTTATAATTACCACAATCTTTCCCGCTAAAAAAAGGAAACTCAAAGCAAAACAAAAGGCGTATCTAAAATAATACACTCGAATCCAGAAGTGCAGTGACCTTTAGACCTTGGATTGTAGCAGGTATTAAAGCAAGTTCAAGATTTTTAACCACAGCTACAGTAAGAGAGGTTAATGACACAAGACGTGGCACAACTCGCAGCACACAAATGACCAGTATGAGTTCGAAATGCAGAATGACATGCATCAAGGCACGGCAGTCCTCAACACAGCAAGAATGTGAACCATGTAATTACGAATGCGGGCAATCAAGATAAGCAGCAGCGCTGATTATAATTGCCACACCCAAGACACTAAAACGTTAAAAGTCAAAACGTTTGAGGTTCCTAGCCACAAACTTTTTTATTTTGAAAAGAAAACCGCAAATGGGTCAATTGACCCATATGGTAGGGTAGTCCTAAGGTTAATGCAAATGTGTTTACATCAATAAAAGGTTTTATTTAAAAAACAACAAACATGATCCATGATCCAAGATCCAACAGTTAATCAGCATCAACATACGATTTTCATCATTGTCAGCAAGCAAATAAAATCATTATCAAAATTTTGCAATTAAATACAAATACTTCATTTGAACTCAATTACAATTCAGATTTAATCGCAATCATGACTCCTCAAAATGGAGTTGGTATAACACCAGCTAGCATGACATTTCGCCTGCATATATAATCATTTCAATAAACAATGTAATCAGTTATTTATGTACAGAAATGTCGTGACCAAAATGTGCCCCGAGCGAAATGGCCACACCAAAATCTCCCGTGACTGAAACGCCCCAGACCAAAACTGCTCGGACTGCCTCAGCGAAACCAAAACAGCCAGACTGAAAAGTCCTGTTCTGGCCTAAGCAAGCGATTCCTTTCGATGTGCTCTTTCTATTAGAGCAGGGGTTCCCGACCTTTCTCTGACCATGTACCCCTTCAGCATTTCAACAAATGAGCATGTGCCCCTTCAGCATGTTGACAGATGAAAACGTACCCCTAAAATTTCCTATGACAAAATATATTATCATATTCATTCATAGACACATTTAACAATCAGCGTATAATGATTTTTGGAAATAATACTCAGTGATATATGTATAAATATATGGAAATAAATAAAATGTGAATATATTTTCTCATCTTTTGCTAGCTTTAAATGTACCCCTTCGGATAGGCAAATGTACCCCTGGGGGTACATGTACCCCAGGTTTGGAACCCCTGTGTTAGAGCATTTATCACTATTTCTATCAGAGCGTTTAACAATACAGTGCTGGTCTCCAAGTTAGCCCTTCGAATTCAACGTGCTCTTTCCATGAGCATTTTCTTTGTGCGCCTGAAGACGCTGAAAGGTGGTGAGCAGCGTGTGGAGATAATAGTGGAAATGGTTGGACTTAACACTTGATGAGACCCTTTTTGAAACTTTGCGCAAAAAATAACACTAACACCACCACAAGTTTACTGTTGTCCATCGCCTACACAAACCAATATTATATATAATTGGTTACTATGGTTTGCTGTGCAGATTTATCTAAATGTGTGCAGATTTAGCGAAATCGTGCAGATTGAGCTAAATATGCGTTTCTGATTCAAAAGTTAGGGTAGAATTACCAATTTTTGTAAAATTACTAATTTTTGGTAAAATTACCAATTTTAAGTATTTTTAGCAATAACTTTTGAACCAGAAATGCTAGAAAGCCAGTCAAAGACCAGTTTTAGCTTAATTTCCACTCAAAATTTGAGCGAAATACTTCCATCTAGCAGTTGGGGCCCAGGGCTTGATAACCTTGGCCAAAAAAGCCTAAACCTATCCTACTTATGACGTCACCCACAAAAATACAAACCTAAAAACTTTTTTTCATTGTAAACTAGAAGACTTGCTGAGTCTTGATGGTTTGAACAGCTCTCTAGCACAATTGACTGACGAGTTATGGAGTTGCAAAGCCTAGGCCAATGTGAGCAAATGATATCTTTTAACACAAATCTTGGCTGGCTCCAAAGGCTGTGTTAAAAGTCTTGGGTATGTATCAGTCTTGTAATAACACATCAGTGTTACACAGCAGCACTCAAAGACACAAATTTTGGTTGAGGTAATATTTGGAAGGATGTTAAGAATAATTTGCAAAACTTACGAATTTACTATTTTAAGAGGACATTATTTTTGCAGAAGAATGAATTATCTGTAATTATTACTTTGATCCTTCATGGTGTAATATTTATTTTGCAGGTATTTCTTGCTATAGCTAATGGGCTTGTCATTTATGCATCAGTGCAAATGAATATGCTTCGTAACAAAGCTTTACACCGTGGTTTTTGGCAGCTTCGTGCTGCTGCTCATGGTGAAAAAAAGGTTGTGCGATACCATGGAAGTTTTATCAGAGTATCATCTGCCCATTTAGGTAACACATTCAAATGCCTCAAGCAAGGTGTGTCGTGGAAAAAAAATTATGTTACCTTTCCACANGAAATAGTTGGTTTGAATATGTCTCAGAAAACATTTTTGAGTGTGAGATTTTACTCTCTTCCTCCCCATTCTCAAATGGTTTTGCCAGCTCTNTCACCCACAATGCAGTCAGGAAGCATTGTCAAGTGGGAGATAAAAGAAGGAGATGCGTTTAATGCTGGAGATTTGCTGGCAGAAATTGAAACAGACAAGGCAACAGTGGGTTTTGAAGCTGTTGATGATGGTTTCATGGCGAAAATAATTCTTCCAGATGGAACAAAAGACATTCCAATTGGAACACTAGTTGCTATTTCTGTGGAAAATGAAGATGATCTTGCAGCTTTTAAAGATATTTCTGAAGGTGACAAGATGTTTTTATCTTCTATGCATTTTTTTATTGCAAACTTATTTAATGTGTGTTGAGTGTTTCAAAAACACTTTGTTTTGTTATTTGGCCAAATTGTCCATGTTCATGGTTCTTAAATATGTTTCCTGAGGTATGTTAAATTTGTGTGGTTTATGGTATGACAATGTATGGCTATTGTAGCATCTCTATGAGACCAAATATGTTGCCAAAAATATTGCAGTTTCAGATGAGCATGATTCTGATAATATATAACAATGAAGTTCACCTTTAAGTGATATGTAACTAATTTGTTATTGAAAGTGTACTTGGCTATGATGGAGGATTGCTCCTGATTGATGGTAGATAACTTCAAGAGTTTTTATTATGGATAAAAATGAAAAAAAAATTTTTTTAGACTGAACTTATCGTGCCGAGAGAATTACCCACAGACAAAGATTTGAAAGCGTTTTGTTTGCAGACCAGATAAAATCTGAGTCTGCAGATCCATCAACAACTACTACACCCAAACCAATTTCATCTGATCCAGTAGCTTCTTCAGCTTCTGCTCCACCAGCACAAAATTTTCCACCTCATGATAAGGTTGCACTTCCAGCTTTGTCACCAACAATGACTACAGGAACTATTGTGGTGTAAGTGACTCAATAATTTATAAGATAAAAGTTGACTTGAAAACATGTGTTACATTTTGAAACATTTGAAAATCTGTTCTGAGTGAATGTTTGGTTAGTGCCTGGTACCCCAAGTTACGTCAAAACAAGAAATTGCAGCTAAGCCATATAGCATATTTGCAAGAGTGTTAGATTCAAATATCCAGTACTGTACTAATTTACAATTGGTTACTCATATGTTGGAAGGCAAACATTGTGCTCATGTGCTGTACTAACGATACTAGTTTCTGCAAACTAAATATTGTCTGATAATTTGAAACAAGAAATTAAGACTGTCTTCTACAAAAACAGGATTCTGGATTACATAACCTACTATGTTTAACGAATCATTATCTTTCTTTGCTGTTATTGCCAAGATTTGTTTTTGTGAAGGGTGCAGGCTATTCGTTTCGCAAATATTCCATAAAGAATTACTTGATTTATGTTGTGCTTTATGATGATGACATGGTCATTTTGGGAGTTTAATATATGCTTGATATGAAACTTAAGGTTTTGGAACATACAAAGTGTTCAGATTTAGGTTTGTAAAAAGTAGGCCTTTGACAAAATTTTTGATCCGTTGAGCTCTACTAGTATTAAGCTCATCTTGACATGAAATTCAAGACTGATTGGTATATTTGCACTTAAAAATAAAGTCTGTTATTTTACTAATACTAAATTTTAGCCGATCTAATTTCTAGACCCATATTAAAGAACTTGTAGTAGAATGTAGTATTTTTCATCAGTTGTTGTTCCTTAATTATGAGCTTATTCTTTTCTGTTTGTCCATGACTTCCTTATTGACCTTTACCGTTTTCTGTTTCATTCATTATTTTTGGTCTTAATGTTTCGATTTTACTGCCTTTCGATGCCAGTCAACTCCAGTTTTTAAGTTGAAGTTCGCATTCTGGATTAGTTACAAAAGCTACCACAATTTCCTGATTCAAGTTTATCAGCAATTTAGTGAGCTGCAAAATCATTAGTATGGTCATCGGTACAGATTTCTGGTCTGCTTAGCTGAAGTTAACTGTCTGAACAAGTCGTGCAAAGTCATCTGATCCATGGCAGAAAAATTCAAGTTTGACAAAAGTTTTGTAGCAGAAAATATGGTAGATGAAATCACACAGCAGAAACAGTTTTCCTATGATTGATTGGGTGCAATCATACGTTACGTACAACCAGGCTTGGCCGTATCTTGTCGTAAAACTGCGTTGTTCATAGATGCAACCACGCGGTGTGCATGCATGCATTGGACCAGGGGATGGTGAACCTACTTATAACCTCACGGGGCACATGGATTATGGAATATCGCGGGCGAGCCGCAAAAAATAACAAATTTCATCATCTTCATGAAGAAAATAGGGAGAGAAAACTATGAGGAGCGAGAGAGACTTCTCTTGACTTACTGTCGAACTACTTATCATAGAGCACGTTATGACACGATGTTGTGTTTTATGTTGGGTAACGAAAATTCTGATTCGGGCCATCTTAAATGTTAACGCGGGTTGGATTTAGCTCGCGTGCCAGAGGTTCCTCACAAGTGCTTAGTCGCTGCCCAACTGTTACGTATATACGCACACACCAACTAAGTTCGTACGAACAACTCATTGGGTGCTTACCGTGAGTTAATTGTACTGTAATAGTTCCCAGTTGAACTCTTGTTCTGATCTACTGGTGGAGGTTTCCCAGTTTAATTTTTGAAACATGCACGAATTTTCAAATGTGCCGCAATGTAACCGACATTCATATTCAAAGTAGTACTTGAAAACAGAAATTCAGTGCGTTTAGAATGTAAACATAATTTTGAATTCCTCAATCTTTCCCTGTCCAATGTGTTTTGAACAAACTTCGTGCGATAAAATTATCGAATGCGGTACGCTTATTTCGCTGCGTAAACATTCTCAAACTGAAAAAACGTACGACGATTTTGCAACAATAAATCAACAGTCTAAATCAGCATGTCCAACTCAATGTATCGCTGGGCCAATTCACATGAAAAATAGTGCGACTGCAATTTATTTTCTTCATAAGCACCCCAATGTGACACTTGCTTTTGTATGTAATTACCCGATTTTTTTATGTCAACAGGCAGTTTTGTTGTTGCACAACACAACTCGTTGGTCATATTTTCATCGGTCAAACTGTTCCGATTTTTTGTTTCCACAATATTCAACTTCGAAAAGAAAGATTCACATACATAAGTTGTGCCCATAGCCGCTGCAATGCGTATTGTCATTTGCTTCAGGTTAGGGAAACTTTTCTTCATCATCATCTTCACTGTAAAATTGAAGCTGTCTCTTCTACGAAACAGGTGTTTCAGCTCTGTACTTGTTTGAAGATATATCAATTCAAGTTGCAGTTTCTCAGGTGTCTCTTCAAATGGACACAAAACTTGGAACACGTTGTCAATTTTGTGTAGTAGAGCGAATCTTTCTTGAAAAGCTTCCAACAATTGCGTGATTTGGTCAGCATATTTACGAATATATTTGGTATCACACTTAAAGCTGTTTGATAGCTGGAAAAGAACTGCATTTTTCGATTTAAATTGACTTTTATAAAGTTTAAGAAATGCTTGTATATCTTCATAGCAATCTGTAATCAAGTTGTCTTCACCTTGAAGCTTGAGATTGAGTTCATTTAACTTTTGCGTTATGTCAGCAAGAAAACATAAATCAAGAAGCCATTGATCTTCTTCCAGTTCAGGAACATCAAAGCAGTTTTCTTTAATGAAATTATTAATCTCGTCTTTCAAATTCCAGAACCGTTCTAGCATTTTCCGCGACTTAACTAGCGAATCTTTGATAAATAAAGCACATCACCGTACTCAGATTCCAGTTCCTGAAGATGCTGTTGAAACTGACGATGTTTCAGAGAGTTATTTTTTTATCGCATTAGAATTTTGCTTACAACGGTCTTAACGTGGGACATATCCAGTACTTGCGCGCACAAGTGTTCCAGGTGCATAAAACAATGACATATGAACATTGCTCTTTCAGAGCTTGACCATTCTTCCAAAGTTTCCATATGTCTCTGAATCAAAGTTCAGCCCAGAATTATTTCCGATTATCGCTGATTCTCCATCTATTGTGATGCCAATAAGATTTTTCAAATCATGTTGATATCTTTCACATATTTCATCACACTTTTAACATCTTTACCAACAAGTTCTACCCTTTAGACTTACAATATCCAGAAATTCTTCAGTCACTTTCATTTCACTGTTAACTCGTGACAGTCACAGCTAGTTGTGATGTATCAACAATATCCGTTGTTTCATCAAAAGCCAGCGGAAAACAGACAGAAGATTTTGAAGCAGTTTCAAGGGTTTCACAAATGTCATTTGATATGACATGAATTCTACGTGGCACAGCTTGATATGAGACACTGATTTTCCAAAAATTGTTGACCTTTTTTGCCGCAAATTTCCTCTACAGCCGCAAGCAAGCATTCTTTTATATACTCGCCATCTGAAAAGGCTTTCATTTTTATGGCAATGATTTGAGATATGCGCAGGCTGGCATTTACAATTGCATTAGCTTCATAAGTAGGCCTTCGATATACATTTTGCTGGTAATTTNAATCACTTTTGAGTAACTGCAGATGGGCTTTACGCTGGCTAACATTAGGTTTCATAATTTCATTATGCCTTTGCTCGTAATGACTTTCCAAATTANACGATTTCAAGGTGGTAATCGATTGATGGCATGTTANGCATATGGCATTGTCCTTCACTTGAACAAAATNGTTGTGAAACTGTCGATTTTCATCTGCTATTTTTCTCTTTCTTTGCAGACATTGGGTTTCTATATTCAACCTATTTTTAATAAACTAGATTTTACCTTAAACCTTAACCGCAAGTAAAACAGCAAGACTACTAATAGCGATGCGTTACAACTGGAATGGTACGCTATTCGATAGGTTTCCGTTTCTAGTCAGTCCATAACTATGAAGTCGTATTCACTCACCACTTGTTAGGGAGTTGATAGAGAACAACTCAATAAAATACTGTATGTATTAACAGTTGGGCGTATTTGCTTTGGAAAGATTTTGGTTGACGAAATTGAAAAATTTAATTTCATTTTTATCATTAAACGATATTACTCGATACTTATAAGCAGGGCCGCACAAATCTTTCAACGGGTTTGGTAGAGCCGGTCTACAAATTGGAAAAACAGTTCAGGCTATATGTTTTTTGCTCACTCCTTAAGTGGTAACGTGCAATCATTTATATATCTAACAAAGTAATCTCAAATTTGCAGCATTTTTAAGAAAGCGTATTCTGTGTCAAAGTTCTGTCATGACGTGGCATATTTTGCGAACCCTTGCTGTTTATAAATACCGTGTTTTTTCATGAAATGCTGCGTTTTATCATGAAATGGTGTGTTTTATACAGGTCTGGGATTCCTGACCTAAAATCTTTATGCTCAATGAGAGGGAACCGTGCTAGACATTTTTGACCGGCTTTTTTGGTGATCCTTACGATTTGGTTTCATGTCAAGATTTTTTTCACACCTTAGAACCTTTGAATTTCACAGCTGGGAGAAGAATGTGGGAGACAAGATTGAAGAAGGTGATTCAATTGCTACTGTGGAGACCGATAAAGCGTCTATGGCATTGGAATATCAAGATGAAGGTCAGTTTGCCTAGTTATTTATGAAGCAACATTTCGGATACTTCTAAAAAAATATATTTTTACCAAATCTTGTGTTAACGTCATTTTGGGGAATGATATTTTGATACCTTTCTCCATTTCTAAATTCAAAGTTTCCATTTGTCAGAAAATTCAGATAATGCCACGCTCTAACACTTTATATTGGAATTGCTTGCAGGCTTTCTTGCCAAGATACTGATTCCCGAAGGCGCAAAAGATTTGCCCCTTGGAACGCCATTGTGTATAATTGTGCCCAACCAAGAAGATATCGCTGCGTTCGCTGATTACGTGGAAGGAGGTTGTTTTGTATTCTATTTTTTTCATGTAGTTTTTGCTTTTTACGATCATCTTTATATGTTCGTTCGTCCCAAATTCGTGGTTCAAACGTCGACCGCATCTTACAACGACTTGAAATGTAAGCGCTTGCGGCCGTCGCGGTTCTCATATTCAAGCAAGGTGAGGTGACCGAACAACTGATGATATCAGTATTTAATGTTTTCTCTGAGATGCGCAAATGCATAGCACCACCAACAGACCATTTGCTTAATGAAATCTCATTCTTGCACACTTGCAGTATTCCAAATTTAATATCGTATATGTATATCGCATAGTCCTTTTACCGTTTGAAACCCTTCGCTGGTTGTGAGTCTACATGGTTGCGCAATTGCATGCTCACTAAAACAAACATTTGCTCAGTGCAAAATTTTCTTAGAGGGAACACCGGCAGCAGTCTTTTATTGCCCCCGACACCGCCGTCGAAAAATGCAATGTAGCAGTTATTGTTGGTTGCAAAATGATATAAGATGCAAAGTAGACCTCAGATTGCAACGTCATGCAGATTTTGATTAAGGCGTATGCAGAACTAAATGCGAATGTTGTTTTTCTGGGGATGCTTACCTGAAACAAGCGAGCTCTTTTAGGTTTATGTTGCGCCATTTTTTTCTGTAAGTTTTTTCTGATTTTTTTTATGTAACTAAAAATACGTTGATGAATATATTTGAAACAATATGGTTTTGTTTTTGCTTTGTGATAAGGAAAAAACTAATTTGAATTCGAACAAAGTAGTGGTTATCTGACGTAGAAGTTTAAATTAAAATATTGGTGAAGAAAGGCATTCAAGGTTCTGTATTTTTGCTATAATTGTAACAATTTTGTCATTGTGAAATAAATTTCCGTTGGTACACGGCAGGTGTGGGCCCCTGCGGTCAGGGGTGGTCATTTACTGTAGCCCGCGTCAAGAAGTTTTGTTACCCAATAACACAACATCGCGTCAAAACCCAACTCCAAGATAAGGTGATACTTGGACAATTCGTCAAGAGAAAGTGCCTTTTGCTCCTGATTGGTTTCATTCCCTCAAAGTAGAAATACATTACGTGTGCTTTCTTGCATTTGTCACCATGAGATAAAATAAGAAGACCCTCCCCCGTCATATTCCACTATTCATGCGTGCCGTGATAGTGAATAGGTTCCCCATACCTAGTGTACGACACTGAATGGAACAAGTGAACGCAGAACTCTCAAAAAATCAGAAATATCTTAGTATTGTAATTTGCAGGCTCTGACGCTGGTGCTACAGTTTCTCAACCGGCTCCACTCACAACACCTCCGTCTTCAGACCAAAGAATTCCTCCTCCAACGCCATCCGTTGCTCCTGCAGCTGCTGATGCCGCGCCCCAGACCGTCGCCGGCAGAATTTTCGCCAGCCCACTTGCCAAGAAATTAGCCGCTGAAAAAGGAATCTCCCTCGCTCAACTCGCAGGTACCATCATTAGGTGAAGAAATGAGTAGAATATTTACGTATTCTATGTAAATATAAGCGTCTGAAAATAAACATGAGAAACAAATTCAGTTTTTCAGATTCCCTCTGATGGAATTTCTTGAGATTTATATCTGCGTCTAAAAATTGGCATTTCGTACGTTTTATTTGTCAGTTGAGGTTTAACAGGTTAAAACTGTTTAATTAATCGATTCAAACTCTTAACTGAAGCTCCTGAAAGGATTCTAAAACGGGCAAAGCAAAAAGTTTTTGCCTGTATTAACGCATCTTTACCAGCAGTTCCTAATTGGTTATAGGCAGCATCAACGCAAAGTGTTTGCTGTTGATATTTCGTGTTGCTGAAACCAATCGCTTATTTGCAAACCCACCATGTCACCGCTCAAAAAGTTGTCACAGTTCCGCAAATTTTCAGTAAAAGCACGTAAAAAGATAGTGACTAAAACGTTTCAAAGCTTAATTTTATGAATAACGTTATTCTCTTTTACTTCGTAAGAAAAACAAAACCAGGTGAGACTCATAGGTAATAGAAAAATTCCAAAGTTGCCGTCAACAATGGCAACAAGCAAATTTTAACCGTTTTTCGGCGCTTGATGAATCATGCATGTAAGCTGCGACGTCCGTCACTGACATCTCGATGTTGGCGTGCATTCCTGGTTAGGTCAAGGATCGGGACCGGGCGGCAGAATACGAGCACAAGATTTATCCAAAGCCACTGCCGCTCCCCAACCTGCTGCCCAACCTGTTGCTGCCGCGCCTGCAACAGCAGCGATACCTTCGGCCGCTGAGGTCGGTGATTTTGTTGACATCCCTCTCACCAACATAAGGAAGGTATGCGGGCAAGTATGGTATTGCCGCTTGAATTTCTGAGAATTCTATAGTCAAGCGAATTGTTTGTTTCGTATAGTGCGTGTGCAATATGCTTCATACTTTTCGAGGAAACAGATACGCACTTTCGCACTGTTTTTCAGGTCACCGCTAAACGCCTTACGGAATCCAAGCAAAATATACCTCATTATTACTTAACTATAGACATTGAAATGGATCGTGTGATGTCGCTCAGAAAACAATTCAACGCCGAATTAGAAAAAGAAGGTGAGTTTATGAAGTCTTTACCACTGACGCGGACAACACTGGCTATTACGTTTCAACGAGCTTGGCTACTGCAGCTGTTGAGATGCTGGTCTGTACTTTCATCAAACCCAGTTCTGGTGTATGGTTCTCATTTCTTGTTGCGCATAAATCTTGTTTTTTTGGATAGATCTTGTTTTTTTATATAAGTCTTGAAATTTTGCATAGATCTTGTTTTTGCATAATTCTTGATGTCTTGCGTTCCCGACCCGTATTAAACTTAGAATGTGGGACGGTTCGTCGATTTTCTAAAACGTCATTCTGCGCATCATCTACTTGTACCTTGTGTTTCGCGCTGTCAACTACATGTCGGTGAGAACGCCGTCAAAAAATTTCAAAATGATATTGTTTCATGGGTTGCACTTTACACGCGCGCGCGTGGTCGATGACGTGTTAAGGATCAGCGCGGCTTAAAAAGAAAATGGCTGCTTTTTGGTTCGCAAATTATACTTCTGCCCCACCCGGTGTTGTTTAAGGCGTTTTTAGGGACCGAAGCGGTTTTACAACAAAGTTTTCCAACGGTCTCTCAAAATAAAATGAAACCTCGCTTTACTTCCACCGCCAAACTACACAAAACCTCGCTTTATGATTATCTCATTATTCAGATAAAGTAGTTGCGGTCTCTCAAAATGTCTTAACGGTCACCAAGGTCAAACCTTAAAAAAATCACACAGCGGAAGACTGGACATCGTGAATCCTACGTGACTTTGTCTACGTTTGGATTTTGTCATTCGTCTCATGAAGTACCGTGTTAAGCGGGCGTCTTCCATTGTTTCTCGCGGGCGAAGAAGGTTTTAGCCTAGNCACGTTAAGTTTGTATTCANTAACGTTTAGGCGTTGGTGAGTGTCTATTAGCAAGCNCCCGCCTAACTCACAGTGAAAATTTACTAATCTCTGATTGATGAAATGGTTCTTCAGATACACTATCAAAAANGTCGTGTACACTTGGCTATTAAGTTTATCTAGAGCAGGTTCAAAATATTTTGTCTTGATATCTTATTATAATTTTTTTGGACAAACTGGTGTTTTGAGCTGTGCTAACCAATGTTTGTTTTTTTCACGCAAAATCAATACCCATTTAAGGCAAATCCAGGCCACCGTCTACACAACTTGTAGAATGACGTCACTCTGCGGCTGAAAGTCCGCAGCTCTCCGCTAAGTTTCCTGACTGTCTAAAAAAACACCCGAACGAATAACTTAGGCTGCGCTTTCGTAAAATTAGTGACGTACTCGTGGCAGGCAGTGATTACTGGTGCGCCACCTATGGCCAATAAGACATTGTTGCGTATTTGAAAAATATCTTTTGTTCATTACGAACACATGCTGAGAGATCGACTGTGTTTCCAGCGGTTATTCGACAAGCATGCCATCACCATGCATTATTCAGAACTATTTCAATTCTGGACAGTGTTTTTGACATGTAGAGATTTTGTTGGTAATGAAATATCCTGGTGTACTTGCAATTATTCTCCATGACTGCCTCAAGTATTTGTGCCATATTGCGCTCAGGTTTAGAGTTTTTTCAGAACCTTTTGGTTTGCATAATTATCAAATGATGTCAACAATCAGACGTTCTGTTTTTAACGCATTGCGTGCGTCAATGGAATTGGCGTGGCGTGACGCTAAACTGCAACTGGTGGTGGGCGTCAGTTCAGGAGTTCTGCGTTTTTGGGAAACTGGGATAACCTATATACCCTTTATTATTGCTCAGTCCACTCTGGTCGGAGTTGTGACGCCTGACAGGGCTCCAGCTATGGACCAAGATAGTCTCTTTGAGAAGGCAGACAGCTCTTTAGCTACGCAAGGCAATCAGTCCTGGTATGGGAACCGATAGGCAGGTAGGAAGTAGTATTTCTCCACTATGGCAGCCCCTGCATCTGAACTTGAACCTAACGTGCTGGCTGCGCCTTTCCTTGGGACTTTCCAGGACAGGGGTCTCCAAACTACATCCCGCGGGCCAATCCGCGCAAAACGGCGCAAAGCAATCGGTATAACTTCATACATTTTCAAATGAGCAGATACAGAATACGGGTTTAGCATGTTTAAAAAAAACTTGAGGCCAAATTCGCAATTGCATGAAGTGGTGAGACGGAAAGCAGGTATGTGAAAAATGTGAAAAAGACGGGCGAATTAATTATTTTGTGACGTGAGCGAAGCCCACCACAACCCACTGTTCAACTTTTGCTGCATCATTTCGCAACAACCGTACCTTTTCCATTAAAGTAGACAAAGGTTGGTTTGCAACACGCAATTATCTGGTGTGCAGGTGGAAAGATATCTGTAAATGACTTCGTAATCAAAGCCGCATCGTTAGCGTGCCTGAAAGTTCCCGAAGCCAATTCGTCGTGGAGAGACACCTTCATAAGGCGGTAAGTCAGAAGATGTTTGCTGGTGTAATTGTGAAACAGCTTTTCTATCAAAAAACCCCCTCCGTTTGCGATGTTTTTCGCGCACGTCTCCAGGATCCAAGCAATCTCCTGTTCATGAGAGCGATGGACCGGAGCTTGTCTTGTGACGTTAACAGGTCTCTAAGCCAGTGTTTCCCAGTGTTCCTTCTAAGATTTTTACAAGTCGACTGGTGTCCAAAAAGTGCCGTCAACGTCAAAAGAAACTTGGGCGCCCTTTGTAAATTTTCCTAAAATGCGTCCATTTTCAACGAAAATATATTTATTCAACCATTTGTAGCGAATGTCCAAAAAATAGAAAAAATGTTTTTCACTTTTTCCAAGACGTACACACGCAACATTTTTTGATGAACGACCAAAAAACGGGCATCACATTTATCAGGCAATAAATGAAATGAGCAGTATGCAAACTTCCTTCACAAATGTGAACCTTTTCTCTCGGACACGGGTTGCCATGCGTACGGGCCTGACCGACTGTTCTTGTCTTTGTTGTTCATTGCTTACTGTCGCACTAAACCAGTGGTTTTCAACCTTTTTTGCATCGCCACCCATTACAACCACCCACTCTAATCCAACGACCCCCATCTAAAATTCGAATAAAACGAATGCAATACAGCTGTTTACATAAAACATCTACTGGCAGTGGCGTACACAGAATAATTCCGAGGGGGGGAAAGTTTCGTCACAATCGTGTGACGTCACGAATCAACTAGGGGAAGTGCCGAAGGCACGACCATTCTAGGGAGTCCGGGGGCATTTCCCCGGGAAAATTTGCGAAATTTCACCTAAAAATACGCATTTTTGTGCCTTCTGGAAGCAAGTTTTAGTAAAATGCTTTTACGAGACTTATTAGCCGGTGAGACAGAAAACTGAACTTTTGTTGTCTGAGGCTCATGAAATGANCCTTTATGCGTGCTTGGATGTTATAAGTTTTAGACAAGTATCGCTTATCGAAGACGCTTA
>JGI24159J19872_10007115_pt1 | contig 14643 bp, 10 predicted proteins | sample Ectturendosymbi4_FD_19872 | JGI IMG/M metagenome (IMG submission 19872) | reverse complement strand
TAGTTCGCCCTGCTCTCTTTATTGCAAAAGCAATCTCTTTGGCTATTTTTATTTAATTTATTTAAGATTCGGCAAAGCCACTTGATTGCAACCGTTGCCTGGGCTCAAGGAAGTCACGTTTGCGGCTCAAACTGGCGTTTTGAGGAGGGTTTGGTATTTTTGTCATATGCCAAATTTGATGTCCTTACTCACAACATTAATCTTAATTCAGCATGATTTTGATGATGTTGTTTGCAATAACAATCAAGGATAAAACCATGGTATTTCATACGCCAAGTGAAGCAGTTCGAAAAAAATCGAAGAAGTGGTCACTACCTGATAAGTCAAAATATATCCCCTCATTCGTTGATAAGGTTTTACCATTAAAAATGGTGGAAAGCTGAAGTGAAATTCAACTTGACCTGGGGGAAGCGTGTGTAAATGATTGTAAGTTCCACTTTGCGTTCCAGTTTACTTTTCCACTTTGATTTCACGTTCCACTTTCCATGATTACGCAGATGTTATAACTGGTGGTTACTGACGAAATCGATCAAAAAATTACAAACTGCGCAAAAATTGAAATATGTTTTCTGTGTGCGTCTCATAATGTACACTCGGTAAAGGTATAGTTCAAAAACAAAAAAGGATGCAGAAACCTGCCAAGGCTTTGCACTGAATTTCGTACCTGAAAATCAAGTGTTACTTCTCTTTGACCTCCGGTGCAGTAATTGCAGGTGAGGAATACGGCCAGCGTACAGTATTTAGACTTTTAACTCTTGACTATCTTCTTACAAATGTCTCGTTCATTTATTGATGAGAGAACAATGCTAAGCAATGATGTCACTGGTTTCTCGACGGTGTTGCGCACAGCAGCGATTGTTCTATAACAAGGTTGTTGTCCCTCTGCGACTTCACGGCCTCAGCGCAAAGGTCACGCGTTGCAGAGAGAACGCTGCCGGCCCCGCGTGCGGCACGTCACGAGGCACGACACTAATTCCTTAATTCTCATCTTCAGTTTTAATCTCTGCTCGTTCCATTCAATGATTGTAACAATCGTTGCAGTGTTTTGTTTATACACGTTCTTGCCTGTTGTTTTGAAACCAGTAAAATTTTGCATTTTCGGCTGCACAAGTGCTATCGCAAAAAAATGTCGGAGCTATGCACCCTGGCTGGCTTGATCATGCTTAGTCATTAACGACTGCGGTGTCATCTGGCAATAGCAGTGCCTTCTCCCTTTGCAAGTTGATTGAGACGCGCCTAGGATGGTTTCAGCATGCCGTGAATGCTACGCTCTAGATAAGAATTTATGCTATTTGATAATTTCGCAGACGCGAAGGCGTCTAAACGATCTGTTTGTCTCCAGGACTTTTGCGTTGGTTGCGCAATTGCGCTTTTTGAAAGAGCCGCGTGCCCATCAGATCAGTATTCCGCTTGGAAGTCGCGGCCAACAGTCCGCAGTCAGCTAGGTTTAATCACCGGATGACTTGGACTAAAAATCCGAATTTTTTCCTCAGAGAGTCAGTTCAAGAAACTGTTAACAGCAAAGTAAGATTGAGGTAGATTAAGCAGATTATTCTGTCTCAGCGAGTTGACATGTTTTGTGCGGCAAACAGGCACTAAACTAAAAGCAAAAAACTGAGGATGTGGTATAGCTAGATTTGGGGCATGACAAAGTACTGGACGCATGTTTGCCACCGACAGCTTCCCAGGGCCGGCTTTATCAGTTATGTCAGTTTTTTAGGGTGTTTTAGGGACCCGATTCGGGTCCCTAGAATTGAAAATCGGGTCCCCAGAATTAGAGAAAATTATCAAAGGAAATATCTGAACAGATAGTCGGAAATTTTTCGGGTCCCAACAGGTCTACAACGGGTACCTAACATTTTCCTTGAAAAAAAAACTGGTTAATTTATATTGCATCCTTGCTAGCCGCCGCCGTACACCTCAGCGCTTTTGCTGCAAATGTCTTCCGACGCATCACACCATCATCATCATCACTGCTGGATGGTAGGGCTAAAATGCTTGAGTCTTGTCTCTAAATAACCGGGAATTTAGTCAAAACTGATCGACGACAAGGAGCTGTCTAAAATCGCCAAGAAAGATCTGACAAGTCGACAAGATAAAAGCTGCGACATTGGCAATGGCCAGTATAGTCAAAATAGTTATAATAAAAAGATTTTAGACCAGTTATCTGTAACAACCCTTTTTGTAATTTTTGATGATTAGCCTTGCTACTTCATTTCCAAAAGCCTCTTTAACACCCGAACCGTATTCAAACACAGAGAAGCAGATTAAAAGTTTCAGAAACGTTAAACCTCTGCAAAATACTAATTTGAAAAATGCAATTGATTTTGGGGGAATGTTATGAATGAGTTGAGGTAATTGGTTTTCACTTCTGTATGATAGATTTAGTTACACCTTTTCTTAAATCCACACTGAGAACATTGCTTTATTATCTTTTCATTGTTCTCTTTTTAGCTGAGAATTTTCGATGAATGATGCTTCTCTTTGCAGGTTTCATTTTCTGCCTATTTTTTCAAGATTTCCATCATTGTTTTATCAATTGCGTTTTTGTTGTGTAAGCAGTCATCCCTCTTAATTGAAAATTTAGCTCTGAAACCCGGAACCAATGAATATAGCGCCGAATGGACGAATAGTAGGTCAGGCCCGCAGCCAGGTTTCAAGGTATGAGGAGGCAAAATACGTTTTCAGGGGGGCAAGATTTTTGTTTTCATTTATGTTTAAAACAAACTTTGCTGTGCACAACACAATTTGGGGGGCCACAAAAATACTTGGGGGGCGCTGTCCCCGAATGCCCTCAGTAGCTATGAGCCTGTGGCAGGTGCATTTAATATGTTGCGGGTTCACGAGACATCAAACGGAAATTGAATAACTGCCTTCAGAATATTACAAGCCTTTTAAAGCAAGGAGAGATTTTCAAATGCAGTCATTTTTGTGTGACTTACACTGGTTTCTTCCCCGCAACCCAGGATAATTTTACCACTCCTCACTTTAAACAAGACGGAAAATGTGAGCAGGAGACAGCGAGACGTTGATCTTGGACTGTACCTGTGCCTCTGAGCAAAGCCAAGGATAGACGGATGGCTCGGAACGTGTCTATAGTCGGCGAGTGTATATCAAAAGCGTGAATAGAAGTGTAGCTCTGCAGGACAAAAAAATACAGAGAGCAATGACGCCACAAAGTTCTTGTCACGTAAGGACGGTTTGTTAGCGTGGTGTCGTCAACACACGATTCTCAATAACAAACAAGAAAGATAACGTTCGGGCCTACTTTGAATACGTATTGTCAAACGCTTGCCAACGTCATTTGGTTGCTGCAATGTATCTTGACCGATCGCAAGTCTCTCACCAAGCGCAAGTTTTCAAAGCAACAACGCTTGTCGGAGCCTTCCGTCAACCGGGGTCAAACTTTCTGCTCGTTTTATTGATAGATTGGCGTTGCACTCTTCCGCAGAGTGAAAGTAGTGCATGACGTCTCGGGGAAACTCAACCAGAAAACGTGTTTCTTATCTTGAAACGTACTTGTAAGGTCACCGATGGCAACAAAGCAGTGACAAACGTTCGTTGCTGTGCGTAACTTGACGGTGCCGTTTTCTTGTGTGTGACGTACTAATCTACACGTGCTTTCACTGATCACGCACGACCTGCCAAAGCTGTCCATGTTTATTTAAAGACAAGTNGCGTTGTTTTTTTACTTTTAGAAAGTAATTAAAACTATCGAAACCTGTAAACTGTAAGAACCGAGAAACGTCTTCTTTATATAGAAGAATGTGCAAGCTGTTCTTCACAAAGTCAATATAATCTCGTGCAAGAGGATCGTCATACCGAGTATATCGTCAATCTGTTTTCATATTTATTCTACAGCAAACGAGGCAGATATGCTGGTTGTGCATACTAGGCTANTGGGTGTATTTCTAGTGCATCTTCTTGCCTTGAATAGATCGGCAACATTTGCTGCATCTNTNAGTGGAGCAATTAGGCATCTGATGGCGAGACGATCGAACCCGCCAGCATTTTGCGCCCTGAAGATTGGAGGCCTGTTTGCAATGCCCGAAAAGCAAGAGAAATGGGGATCGCGCAACGTTCGGTTGACTTTCACAGCCAGTGAGGAAGAAAGAAACAAATGGATATGCAAGAGGGTTGGTTGCCTGGAAGACCGCGAGTGTTTTCAATTGGAGTATAGAGATCACTTTAAAAACAAAAAGTGGTGGCTAAGTTCGGGAGGACAAATGCGCAGTAAGACGGAAACTTTGACTGTCCATCTTCACAAACAATTACACACGAAAGTTCTTGGCGGTTTGAAGCAGGAAACATTTTTTGCCAATGTCGGTGGGCTTTTGAAGTTAGTCTCGTATAACCGAAACCTAAGCTCAAGCTTAACTGCAATAGCCATTCAAACAGTGTGATTGGAAATCGCCCAGCAAACCTGATCGCGACTTGCGCGCACTGTGATTTTATTTAAGATAATATTCTATTTTTATATTATTTGTATTTGCGGACGCCCTGCTCGAAAACCGCCAGAATAAGAACTAGGCAAGAAGCTAACCGTGGCCGGATCAGAGCTTTGTTTTTATTGCGCACTGAAATTGGCATGGATCGCATTTATCGATGAAGCTGTTTTCATCTGCAGCAAGATAATATCGTTTGTGAGTAGTATCGCGCTGTTGACATGTGATTTTCAAAAACCCTATCTTCACTGTGCATTTGATCGCNACCTGGCGATTTCATGGAAAAGTGTTTGTGACGCAGGCCCGAAACTAGGGGGNCGAAGCCCCCACAGAAAATGTTTCGCCNTCCCGAAAAAACTGTGTTGGACATAGTTTAAAACTATTGAACATAGTTTAAAAATNTTGGCNCCTGTCAGAAAACTCTTCGACCCCCCCTGGTGTTCCAAGCTGGTTACGGGTCTGTTATGACGGTGTCCCTGTAGACTACCCCTCAAGACTTAACTGGTTCAGTTAATTTCACTTGTTCCTCTCTTTTACTGATGCGTGTTGCAATATTGAACGCCACAAATATTTGAAAAACTTATTTAAAACATTTTATAAAAACCTTCATTTTTAAAAATCAATCGCAAAAGTGTACTGGAGGTTGTTTAGATGGTGTGCAGCATAGGCGCCAAAAATCAACTGCATGATTGGAAAATACTACTGACATGTTTCTGGCGGAGAAGCAAAAACTGTAACTTTGACTGTTGAAGGTTCGGGAATTTATTTCGTACGCTTCAGTTTTTTTTCTATTAATGCCTTCGCACAACTCAACAGATGGTCAGGGCGAGTTGACCGTCGCTTGTGGCAAATCCTCCCACACCTTTGCTACAATTACCAAATTTTACTTGATCTTCATTCTTGTTTATACTCGTTTTTTGTATTCCTTTTCGGAGTGTCACGAGTAGTTTGCGACATCCACCTTCGCGTGCTTGCGCCGAGGGCCACGCGGCTTCTTTCGCAGTGATTGCTTCACTGTTAGAGTCAGTGGCAGCACAACCCGTGAACCGTTTCCATTGCGCCCGCCCATCAGCGTCGAGCACGAGGCTGGACAGGCCGCAAGTGTCGTTTTTCAAGTGTTCGGTATGACCCGACCGGCAGTTGAACCAGGCCAACTAGCTTTGGTGACGGCTAGCCGGTTCTTACTTGATCTTGAGGAACAGGAATACTTTATCGAGTCATGACTGTGATGACTTAGCAGACCAATAACTTTTGAACGCAACAAAAAGCAACATTGTTGAGTTGTGTGTTTTGCCTGCGATTATGTATCTTTGCACTTCCACCTGATGAACTGCCTCTTGTCTGCAATGTTCGTCGCATTATTTTTCGTACTTCCTGTTAGCTGTGAAATTTGTGTATGCAGTGTTACTCTTCGCGCCTAAGTGCTGCCTAGTTTACTTTGTGCTTGGAATTCGTTGTTGTTTATTTGGTTATTTTTGTTATTTATTATCAATACTATTGCGCTGGCCGCGTCCTGTTTGCTTAGCTTCTTGCCTCTTGTCTATCGATTCATAATCATCCTCAGGCTAAAGCTTGAAATTGCTTTTTATCACATTTTTCATCGTCGTATCACTTTTATCTTTTCTTTTATAGCGTTACAAATGCAGTTTCATCTGCAAAAAGGAAAAATAATCTCAGTCTCTTCGTAGATTCTTCATTGCTTGTATCGAAAATGTTTCAAAGTGCAAAAGCAAATAAAGGAATCTCTGAAAAATCGTATACTAAACAATTTTTTCGTGGCGTACAGTGCACTCCGTATTTGTAAAAAGAATGTTCAGCTTAGTATATAAGACTAAAAAGGTACCTAGAAGAGCGGAGAAGCTAAAAGTTGTGATAGAGTTACTAACAACCGGTTACTGGAGTTTATTTACACTGGTACATGAGTTTACAACGTTCTTTGGTTTGAAAAACAAAACAGTGTTAAGGACTTAAATCACCTATGTTTGCCTGTACGTGGAGCCAAAATCTACTACTCTATCGAGACAGCGTTTTTTGGAAGATAAAGCGATGCTAATTGGTAGAATAAATAATAGTGTTTTATTGCGGATTAGTGGTCCATATTACAGACGCAATCATAGACATAGACACAAGAGCACAAAAAATGGTCAGCCACACAGCAGTGCGCATTACAGAATCGGTTTTGCACATGACCAACATTGAGAGGAGAACAACGCTTTATCATCACCATAACTCTATTGTCATTCACAAGAGAACAAAATATTGTTAGCCATGCAGTAGCGCATTATAGAATCGGTGTTTGCACATGACCAACCTTCAGGGGCGTAACGAAAGGGGGCGTAATTCCCCGGGCGCCGAGTCAATATGGGGCGCCGAATCACTGCTGGGGACGCCGAAAAGTCCCAAAATGTCACAAGTACTTTCTTCAATACAATGAATTAGCTTCCAAAAGAGTTCAGGTTCGAACATGGGGACGCCAAACTTGCTTCTTACCCCGGGTGCCATCTAACCTCGTTACCCCCAACGTTGTGAGGAGTAAAACACCAGCACTTCTTTTGTCTGCTTGGTTTGTATACATTGCACACAATTTTTTTCTTTTTATTACACAAGATACTGATGAGACGCGAACACCGAAACAATGCATCAACAACTGCTGCATTTGGTCTCCATCACACAGGAGCTTTGAATAATTGAGGAAAAATAAAGATTTGTAAAACGTACAAGATATTATTTGAAGCGATCGAATAAAAAAGTTAGATGAAGATGCGCATCGTATAAAAAATCGATACAAATTGTTTCTCAGCAAGANATCAAAGGTCCTGACACAATGGATNACCTAGGGTGGACGAACACTTATATTTCTGGGTATGTAATGCATACTTCGGTAGGCGTTGTTTTACGCAGCACGTAAGGCTTCGTACTAGCCTGTGTGTATTTGCTCCACAATTGGCAAGCATACATTGGTATGCAATAGGCACGAAATTGTGTTTTTTACTGCAGGAGAGCACTGATCAAAAGTGCCTCTGAGTTTGTTTGCTGCACAGTATTGTGATTTCACTTGTCTCTGAATATCATCATAATCCTTCAGTGGTGCATATATACCAAGATACTCCACTTGAAAAGTGATCCTAATTCCCCTGTGTAGCAAATGACAGTAGTCAGAAAACTTGGTTTGTTAGTGATAGAGCTTGTTTTAAACAAATGTACCAGGTTCACACGGCGTGAAAGTGAAACCAATCCTGATCTACTCAAAGCGAATACCCCACGTTCTTTGTCAAATTTCTTACCAAGTCCTTTCCTATCATGAACGAGAGTGTGACTGCGCAGCGACCTCAAGCGGCAACTACCGGCATAAACATTTACTATGGTGTTGAACGCTACATTGTGAGCTCAGCGAACATAGTGATGTGTGTATAAGAAAACGCTAAGATAGCTGTTTTGATGAGATTAAACACCTATTGGTTTTCTCTTGCAAGTAGTTTTTTCCAGCGGTTATTTGGCAAGTGCTGTAACACCAGGGCTGAATTTCTAGTCCCAGTTTGTACGAAGATAGCTCGTTTAGGGTAACTGTTCATACCAACTGCAGCATTCTCTAAAAAAATCGAACACCACACTAATGCACAACACGTTCTCTAACAATATTGTTTTCTCCTCTTTAACCAGTGTTCTAACAGGAAAAGGTTATGTTGGTCTTGGAAAAGTTTGCGTGGTGGAAAATTGTTATATATTTGGCCGCCATGTAGCAAGTCGAATGACCCATGGTGGACGTTTTGTTTAGGCTTTGCAAATCTTCTGTTCATGTCGTTCAGTTTACAGTTTAGACTTGGTTTTCATGGATATACGGCTACACGGTTGAAAAAAGATTACCTCGGATCGGATTCGGAATGAAATTCACGCAAACGGTTTCCGTTTCTCCACGTTTCCAGTCTTAACCAGCAATCGTTGGTAAACCGGAGGCCTTATTATCTTGGTGTTTGAAATCAAAACCGCGTTGAATATGAATGTGCAAACATTGTCACAGTACGTACGAGAATGTGGTAGTACGTATGAGTATGTAGCAGTATGTAAAATATCTAAAAATGTTGTTTAGCGTTTGAAGCTATCATTACCTTTAAAAATTTTTCCATAGTTAGTTGACTGCGTACACAAATGTTAACATCTGTTTTGTATAACACCCAGTGGCGTAGCAAGGGGTGGGCCCTGGGGGGCGCTGACGGCATCTCTGAGGGGCGGCAAATTGTCGATTAAAAATTTGTTTTTAAAAGTAGTTTTATCTCTTTTTAGTTTTGTGCTTAGAATCCCTAGCCCAAAAACTTGGAAATGTGGTTTTGTAGTGAGGAAATCGATAAAATGATTATATTTAAAAGCCTGCATCAAATCCGGGATGCTAAACTGCCCCCGTATTTGTCTTGAACGTACTTGGTGGAAACTGTCCCCAGTTCTTGCACCTTCCTCCCATGTTGAAAGAGAAGGGGTGCCAGGACGTATCCCTGTGGGAAGCTGTTCTTGAGGCGTCGTTGCCTACTGCATTTGCCATTAGCGGTGGTAAGGGTGAAGCTGCGATTTCGAATAAGCTTCATGATCATGCGGAACATGCGCCGTAACTTTCAGGCAGAAGCTGCTTCAACTGCAATGACTGTTGTTATAAAAGAGTCTGTTTGTTTCATAACGGTCTATTGTTTCTTCACAGTAGACTGTGTGAAGTTTCTGCAATGATTATTTGTGATCTTTGTTGGGGAGGAATTGACATCTTTGTTGGGGAGGAATTGACAGGAATTGACAAGGGAGGAATGTGAAAGAAACTTTGAGAACCACTGGCCTATTGTGTAAATTACCTGAATACACCTGGCTATTGCTACCAATAAAGCGCATTTTCGTAAATATTGCCCTAACCTGGGGCATTTTCTTCGTGGCCTAGAAATGGTAAAGTGTTTTGTGAACGTCCATTTGCATTGCATCGTCAGCACTCGCAATCTTAAAATCATATGCAAATTTCTTCTAGATTGCTCCTCCTGGAAAAATTTCTGCGGACGCCCATACCGATGTTTTGTGTAGCACGTAGGCAACAGGCATAAGAAAATGGCGTTCTTTGTGACAAAGGAACCAGTAAATGTTCATTGCTTATGTAGAAATTTACCTTAAATTTATGCTATAGCTTCCGCATTAGCCTATATTCTACGGCTTTACGCAATGCTGTATGATCTACTGACTTTGTGAACCATTATTTTGTCACAAAAAACAATACATTTAGCTTACTTACTTACTCTTGAAACGAGATAGCGCAGTTGGCAGATTTGCATAGGTCAGGGGTGGTCAAACATTTTCTACGGTGGGCCACATTGAAAAGTTTATTGCTACCGGGGGCCGCATATATTGTATTTGTCTACTCGAGTTGTTACAATTTACGTTTCAAAATATGAATAAATGATAACATTGCTTTAACCTTGTATTGTTTTATTTCACATTGACGCTATAGAACATAGCCTGTAGATGGAATAAAATCTCGAAAATTCTAATCTAATCGATAAAATTATTTTAACATAGCAGGGAAATCTAAGTTTCAAGATATCATTGTAACATAGACTCGAAATATGTACTATTTATGTACGTGTGGCTGCCCTGCGGGCCGCACAAAATGCCCTCGCGGGCCACATGCAAGAGAAGCCTGTAAAGGTGCTCCTCTTATTTTGACAAATTAGGTTTCTAATGCAAAGGCAAAGGGTCTGTTTGGTTATGATTGTAATCAGGGCCGCTAACCGCTAACATTTTCGGAATGGGGACTGGGAGGGTGGAAAACTTATTGTAACTTGATGTTGTACCTAGCAATTACATATGTTTTTGAAAAATTCGGGGGTGGGTTGTTGTTTGCTTACGGTCCTGATTGTGATGAAGGTTGGCATTAGAAGGGACTTCATCCAAAACAGTTCCACAATTTGGCATTGCCTGTGCCAAATAAAGTTGTTTCAGACCGATTACCATTGAACGTAATAGCGTTGTAATCATTGCCAAGCAAAAAAACGATGTCCCACCTGGTAGGGTTTGGTAATCCACTTTTTGAAATGTAGACGTCTATTTGTTACAGACGAAGATAAGCAATAACGCTTTGCACGCGTAATTGGTAGAAGCCCGACCGAACAACTAGACCAGTAATTCTCAACTTTTCATGTTTGTGGCCCACGTTTAATGTCATATTTATGTTTCTTTATGTTTCCAAACGAACGTTTTGACGAAGTTTGGAAATTTATGTTTCCAAACGAACGTTTTGACGAAGTTTGTTGACGTAATATGCGTATTCGCCTGCACGCACTCTCCTTATTTTATGTTTCATTGCACTGAATGTAGCCTAAATTGTCACCGCTCCAAGTAAGGATATCGATTGAAAATAAACAAAACGCTACGGCGCAGCAGTTCATAAATGCAAAAATATCAGGCTGCGAGATAAAAAAGGGAGTAAAACACATTCGCTACTACGTCAGAGCACTTTACAACTGCAAAATCAGGCTGCGCTAATGACTCGTCGAATATGAGCAGTCGAACACAGGTGTGCCGCTGGACTGGCTGTCATGCTACAGAAATTGGTAATGTAGCCAGAGTCGTCAGCGCATGCGCTGATCAGCCATAGCAAAAATTACAAAGACAACTGTTTCGGATAAAGTGAACTATCGCGAAACATATTCTTAAAGATGCGTGGTGGACGAAAGGTCTGGAAAAAGTGGTGAGATGGTTCCTGGATGCAGGTGATAACCCAGATTACCACCAAAACCTATAATTATGACTTTTTACCCATATACAATGTTCTTTGAACTTTGCATGCAAAGTCGACAAATTAACAAGCAAAAATCATGCGAAATCAATTAATTTCCTTTGCGCAGGTAGTGCAGTTTTTGTAACATATCAAACTCAAGGGGGGTAACCCCAAACCCCTTGCGTACGCCCATGTCCAAGTCCAACCTTTCCAAAATTTCCGACTCCGACATCGATCTTTCCAAAATTTCCGACCCCGGCTCCTTAACATAACGTGAATGAATTTGGGTGTCAACAATTTTGAAGCAACTGGCAATCAGTGGAAATCGTGGTGCACAGCAAGAATTCTCTGTTTCAATAAAAGTTTCAAAAGAAATTGTACCACTTCAACAGGCACAAATTGGGATTCCTAACCTAGGAGTGCGATGCAAAAAATGGTTCAACTGGACTTCTGGAGCGGATAAAAATATCCGACTCTAACACCGACTCCTAGTGTTCTTGAGAATCTGACTCCCCCCAAAAAACTCCGACTTTTGCGATTCCGACTGCGCAACCCTGCCTACTATAGGTAGTGTAATTTCTTTAGTTTTAAAGAAGCGGATACTACATGAAATACAAACATACGTAAATATTTACAACTATGTAGGGTAGGTATCCCGCCATCACTTCTCTAATTGGGCACTGCAAAAACACATTTTTGTGTCTTTTGGTTGAGCCCACAAAATGATAACCATTAAAGCTAAGTGGTGCGGCTTGCCGCCGGCTCAAAACCAACTAGGAAGAAAATTTAAGGAAATATGCTCGCTCCATAAATGCATATGTAAAGAAGAAAGATAAAATAGGAAGAGTAAATGATAAGAAAGGTGACGAACAAGCAGAAACAGCAAGACCAATAACCGAGAATGAAAAACGAGACCTATTTCAGTTTGCGAGGGTTTGATTCTGTTGTCCACGATATTTTAATATTCCTTATATCTTTACTAAGGACGAGCATAATAATCTTTCATTTCAAGTTCTTGCAACCAAATTTGAGGGTTGGAAAGAGCGACACTTTTATGGTCGGCCCTGGGCGGCACTTAGCCTCGCTATGCCACTGGCTGTGAATTTTACGCGAAGGGACTTCAATGACTGAAGCTTTGGAGAATGATTGTACACAGACAGAAGTTTAAAACTTGCAAAGTGCTTGAAGTTTACTGGATCTTTGTAGTATTTAATAAAATTTTTATGGGTTCTGTTTTTTTGGGTCACCCTGTATGGTGTATTTTGTCCGCAGACACAAGGTCCATAGTACAAACGCACACTTTCTGTGCAAGGCAGGTTGATAAAAACATACAGAACAGAACGTTTTACAACGGCATTGGAGGTTGATTGACAGAAGTACAGACACTTTCTTTACAGAACGTTTTGCAGCGGCGTTGGGGGCCGAACCACAGGGTTACAGACACATTCGTAAGACGCTAATTCTTAAACTGGTCAAGACCAGGTGAAGTACGAATGCGTTGTGACATGATACACTCTCAAATGAGCAANCACTACANTGCCTGAGCACTCAGTCACAAAGTAAAATGCGGTTGTAGTGTTCAAAGAATAAGGACGAGTATAAACAATCGGACTGCATCAAAGCACGCAACCATACGTTTTTAGACTTTCTGCATCTTTCGAGAAACAAGTAGGCCTACTTGTATTTTCGTATTAATGCTTCAAATGTAGGAATGTTACATTGAACCTGAGGACTACTAACACTCGCTCTCCAGGGCAGGTTCTACAGACAGTGGCGTAACTAGAAGTTTGAGCCAGAGGGTCAAACTTAGCTGAAAGGGGCCGTGGCCATCGTTTGGATATGCAATAATTCGTTCCCAAAAGCTCATATGCGTTATTCCACAAAACAAAAATATTTGTCGGGTGATGTAATCAGCTTCAATTGGGTAAATGACCTAAAAGTAGAATTTCACATTTTCATGCAACATACCCTATCTAAAATTGATGCCCATTAACAACTTGTGATTGGGTAAGGTACGCTTATGGTTTTTAAAAAACTCACCACAGACCTGAATCTTATTATTAACTCCAAAATTAATTCCACTTTTCTTCTAAGCACCAAATGCTTGACTTAATCATGGGGCAGGGGAGATTCTGGGCACTACCTGAGTAAACAACAAAACAAATGTAAGTCCAAAACGGAAATTTTTGAGCAGTTCATTAATCCCTCCGCATCAGTGATAAAACTATATTCGTTTAGCAACTAGGCCTACTAAGCAAATAATGCCAAAAAATTCCATCTAAATGTATGAACAGTGCCGTAGCAGCCCAAGTCTGTCCCCTCTAACTTGCATGGCTACTGAACTGGCAGACCGTAGTCATAAAGCAAAACAAAAGAAATCACTGTATAGTGGCACAATAGCACACATGAAGAATATTACATGACAAGAACCATGAAAATATCATAAACAATGTCACATATTGGTTGTATCAAAACGGCTTGGAGCGGGTCTTTTGGTATGCAAAAGCCTTTATGACATCATCCAGATCTAGACAGCGCACACATGAAACTTCGACTGACAACATAGCTATTGAGGATAGTTTCCTATAATCTGTCATATGAGACCTGTTGTAAGTTTTGATCGGCTTCGGTTTGCTGAAACTTCTTTCAGCGCTGGCAACAGCATCGGGGCAGTTTAGCATAATCCGAAGTGCAATAAATATGTTAGGATAAACTTCATCAAGACCTGTTATGAGAATAGAGCGTAACGAAAGAAAATAGGTCTTAACCATTGCCATTTAATTAACGACGATTATTTAGACAACAACAACAACAATAATTTTATTTTTTGGCCTCTATAATTTCTGTTATTATTTTTAAGGTCATCATTCTTGCTGAACAGAAGCAAGCATATTTGCAGATATTTTTTTGTTTTTTATGAGTNTCAATTGCCCTCAATTCTTTCACTGTTTCCCCTGCCCCACCGCTGTTCTGCCGTCANTATGAATGACATATAGCCACAAAACATTGCAACATCAAGGAAAATGACAACAATAAGGTAGGCCTACTGCTCTGAAAAACAGCTAGCAGCGGTTGCCAGTCAAAGATACCAACTAAAGGTTGAAAACATCAAACAAAATATCAACAAAAAACAGGGGCGGATCCAGGGTGGGCGATTGGTCGCCCCCCCCCTAAAACCGACGAAAGTAACCTTTTTCACCATAATTTTGCACAATTCCGAAAAAATCATTCGCGATATAAGGCCTGTTGGCGTCCATTTTTTTGTCACAGCAGTGTTGTGAAGTAGGCTGTACTTCATGTCGCTTCTTCTTTCGTTTGAGCGAGTTCTTCTTTTATCCACTACTTGGCCGCGCTAGATATCGGGGTAGGTGTTGAGCAGCCATTCGGTTGTCTCATCGTCCAGAACCGTCAGGCCGTGCAGTCCGTGGGGAGGTCGATGGATTGGACATTGGAGGA
>JGI24159J19872_10007111_pt1 | contig 14647 bp, 8 predicted proteins | sample Ectturendosymbi4_FD_19872 | JGI IMG/M metagenome (IMG submission 19872) | reverse complement strand
AGTGCAAGTTGCCGTACGTAGCCTACAACGTTTTTTGGTTGATTTTTAAATGGTGGTTTTCAGAATGTACCGTATGTTTTTTTATTTTTGAAATGTACAATACAGGGTGGACCAAAAGTAGACGTGCTCTTGATTGCTTTTTACATTTATGGCTGAAATTTTAGGACGGTATTGACAACTACTGCATTGTTCCGGTAAGAAAATTAATCTACTTTCACCACTGTATGCAGAGACAATAGCCAAACATTACTGAAATCGCCTCCCCCCCGAAACTTACTGGCTGGGTCCGCCCCTGTACCTACCACAATGGCCCAGTTTGATATGTCCCTAAATTGATATGGTAAAAAAGATAATTGTACTCAGATCAATGCAATTCAGCATTTCATTTTTCTGTTCATGATCAAGGACAAATCAGAAGACTACTAGTAAGAACAAGAACCTGCATTCACTTATCAATAACTGTTGTGAAACTCACTTTCACTTATCACGCATGATTTTACGTTCATTCATAAGACTTGCCACCACTGAATTGTTTTTATGTTTCTACTGCACTTAGAATATAAAATGACACTCAACAAAATTCTCAACAAAAACACATCTTACGACTAACTAAAGGCGTAAATCGAATGAGTCATTCAGTTTAGCGGGAGCAAGAGCTACATGAACGAATGTAAACAGAACTGAGACGTGCTTGGCACGGTTTAATTCTTGTTATCAGTTAACGTAACTCGATATTTGCCGACTTTTCTTTTTATTATTGCGTTTATTTTGTTTTAAGTCAGTTATCAAGAATTCTACCAAATAATGGCGATTCACATAAAAGTAGTACGTACCAAAATGTCCAAACTTGCATCTTGGAAGTAAACAGTGCCACAATTGGTATTAAACTACCAGCTGACATTGTTTATTGTGTAAGACAGGGGTCACTAACGTGGTGCCCGCCGGCGCCAGGTCGCCCGCAAGGGCCAAGTAGGTCGCCCGCGGGCGTAGGCGTAGCCAGGGGATGGCATTCTCGTCAAATTTCTAGCTTTTTTTGTCATTTTGTGCTTTGAGAGGTGTTGTCCCAAACAAAATACTGCAGCTCCCTGAAAGTCAAAATATTTGGCCCCCAAAAAATTCGGGCTGGCTATGCTACCGCCCCCGGGCCTGTTCTAAAAATAGCATTAGCGTGAACAGTGTCTTAACATTGCGGAATATTTTAATTGTTAATACTAAAATAATTTAAGGATAAATTGAGCAACATTTTCATTTCAGAAGTGTGTATCAAACTAGTAGCTCTTCGCATTAATCTGAACACAAGAAGTAGCTCTCAACTTCAAAAAGGTTGGTGATCCCTGGTGTAAGGTCTTCACTCCCACACGCAACGGAGTAGACTTTAAACATGCATCACACTAACAAAGAACACACAAATACATGAACGTACACGAGGACATACACGGGCCGTATATACCAGCTCTGGCAGTCCTCCGTATAACAACATGGTTTATTATCCTAAGCTAAAGTCTAATTACTTTCACCATTGTTGAGAGACATGACGCCACTTGACAAGTTCACAACTTCCTTCGGAGCTGTCTGCAGGACCAATGTTCAAATGACCTAGATACCGCATGCGCATCGGAAACTAATATAAGACAAGCGGATGAAATACCTTAATTTTTTAGAACTTGAAGTAGTAACTTGTTAATGAGTGTCGGTCAGACCACACGCCAAAGAATCAACTACTTTCATGTCAACGAAGCCATTTCAATGAGTGAGCACAGAGCGCCTACTTATTAGTTCCAATTGGCGATGGTATCTTTTACAGCGTATTGTTCACTTATTACACTTTATCCGACTTAGGAATTGGGGGCCCCCTAAATGTTGGGGACCCCTGGCTGTAGCCCATTCAGCATCCCCTTTAATCCGCCACTGCCCCCAATTAAAGTATACGATTTTCTGTAGATCTGTGGCTAGCCAAACAGTCACTGATAGATGCACTACAATATTGTTTGTGTCGTAACAAACAGAACAATTTTCATAAAGTCATCACAATGGCTGATTTAATATAAAACTATTCGAATCGAATGTACTTTTAAACTATTGCAGCTGATATTTCATCAGCCCTCTTAATTTTGTTTGATTTGTTGAAAAACGCCGTTTGCACTCCTTGCCCGATTAACAATAATTTTGATTTGAAGGCTTCATTGCTCCAGTAGACCTCAAGAGTTATTCATTGACCCCTGGCCATTCAGTGACCCTCATTCGACCACGTGACTATTTATCGACCCCTTGGGTGGTCCAACTGACCCCTGGGGGTCGATATCGACCACTTTGAGAACCACTTTTCTAAAGCTTCTAAACGTTGCTTATCTTGAATTTTTCACTGTACCTATTAGGTGACGCTAGTTAGCTTTTCTGTTATTAGTGCACGCCAGGTTCGCAACCAGGGGGTGGGCAACCGGACAACTGTCCCGCTCAGAAAGTTTCAAAAACATGTTTAGTTGTTAGGTGCAACAACAAATTATAATCATTTTCCTCCTCTCTGGTCACTTCGCTATAGGTGCATCCGCTGGATGTTTTCTGATGCACACTTCTCGGTTTAGGAAACTCACATCTTCATTTTGCGGCTATCGCTCACTTTCACACCGTTCGAAATCCTTTTTTTTGACAATACTACTCTCCCTCGCCCAGCATGTTTGTAGCAGACTTGGACAACTAGATAATTGTAGTTTTGCAAATCGATGAAACAGAGCGAAATGACGGTAATTCTAATTCTAATCTAATTTGCTAAAAGCTTCAACGCTCCAATTTTAGTTCTAACTTCCGGTTTTGCCAAAAATGGTTATTTGCCAACAGCATTTTAGATGAAACGAGAATGCACCCCCGCGCAAGGAAAGTGCAAAAAACTAGTCACAAGTGCCATGCCGCTATGCCATCACTTGAGCAGCGAAGACAGTAAAAACTCGATCAAATCTTTTCTTATTCACAACTGCATTACAAACTACGTGGACTTACCAATGATTGTTATTATGCCACATTGCCTGTCCATTCACACGCTGAAGTCCCTGTAGTCATCGCCAGTCTTGGTGTACAAATCTTTGCTATACTCATGCTTATCAGAATGAATCCGGGTTTTGGACATGGATTGAACTTGGATTAAACTTGCTTCAAATGGTTTGAGTAAATGTAATTGTAATTTTAGTTCAATTTCTGTTTTTCGCAAATCCTCTAGTTTTAATTCTAATCTAATTTGTGGCAGCCGATTTAACTCTAATTTTAATTCTAATATAATTTAGAAAAGCTAAAAAAATTATAGTAGTCCAAGTCTGTTTTATAGATGTGCGTTCACACGAGGTAGAACTCATTGAAATAGAAATGCTGTTCGGTTTACATGACAATTAAAGACCAGAGTTGAAACCATTCATTTGAGAATTTTCATTTGAAACTATTTAATTTGAGACCAGTTCGTTTCAGATAAGTTGATTTGAGAACATATTGATTTGACAGCTTTTAATTTGCGACCACAATTATTTGAGACCTATTCACTTGAGACTTAGTCATTTGAGACCACGATCATTTGAGATTACATTGATTTTAGGCCATATTCATTAGAGATCTGTTCGTTTGAGACCACATTCTATAGACCATGTGTAAGAAGTGCGGCTTTTTATTTGCCTGTTATCACATTTTTACAATCTTCCTTTCCACTTTTTTGATAATGGCTTGAAGTTTTGCAAGGTGACTTTTAGGCTGAAGTTTCCCAAGGTGACTGCTTTCCAAAGTGACTCACTCTTCATTGTAAACTCGCTTCATTGACCGCCGGTGGTCCACCTGGACCACGTTGAGAATCACAGTTGCAAATGCACTCGTGCTTCACATAGCAGAGGACTGCAGAAGTCGTCATGTCTCTGGTGTCAAATGAGAGTGGTCTTAAGTCAACGTGGTCTTAAATGAACAGGTCTCAAATGAATGTGACCCCAAATGGACAGGTCTCAAATGAATGTGGCATTAGGTGAACGTGATCTCGAATGAACGAGTCTCAAACAAACGGGTTAATGAATTGCAAATGGTCTCAAGTGAATTGTTCTCAAACGAATGGTCTCAAAGTAAAAGGTTTCAACTGTCTTCGTACCGCTGGTCGGAGCTTTCGATACACAGGAGTTTGAGGCTTTGTATCGCCGCGAGAATTGTTGTTGGTTGGTTCTCTGCTGAATCTCGCTATGTGCGAAAGGTTTTGTGCACATTAGCTAATGTTTCTTGTGCTATCGTCTGGATCAGCTGTAAGCTGAAACTGCAAAGGTAGTTTAGTCATGCTCCTTATTGCCAGTAGCAACCAACAAAAAAACGTTGACAAGTCTGGACCACGTTGCAACTCACATACCACGGCTGTAAAAATCTCACACACACGAGCAAAACACGTCACGTTAAACGCACCCAAATGGTTGTAACTGTTACGTTCACGATTCCCGTGTTTCTTACTTTTTCAGACTGGTAGGAATCGAACGCAACTAAACTGTCTCGTGAAAAGATGTGAGGTTTAAAAAACAGAAGCGTCGCCAGAAAGCCTTGAATAGGGTGTTTAAATTTTCGCAAGGGAACTTGACATTGTGAAAATTTAGTAAAATATTTACTGATTTATAGTGTTTCACATTTAAATTTGGAAGGGCTGAGCTCATCAATACCCACCGTGGCGACTGGAATGGTTTAAATTTCGCTTATGCTGTCATTATTGCAATACGTACAAAGAAATAAAAAGCTACAATCATCGAATCAAGTAAGGCTGAACATAACACAGTAAACAATGAAAAAGGTTTTGTCCTGCCTTCTTCATAACTGAATTATTTAAGAATCCATTACAATTTGTTTGCCTAAGTTTGTCACTTTTAATGTACCGAATGCTTAGAGTGGACAACCTCTCCTGGAACACTGCGACCTTTTGCTTCGTTTTTAATTCTTTTGAATCTTGAAAGGGACCTTTCGCCTGAGCGGTTAGTGACCAGCAAGCTAAGAAATAAGGCTTCGCGTGGTTGCATCAACTAAGGCATCAGACCCAAACGCGCTTTTGTCATTTTTTTTGTTTCCCTGTTTCGTTGGGGAAGAGTTCTGCGGTTGCCAATTGGCAAAGTTGCTTTTGCTTGCTGTTCAAGCTTATCAAGATCTTCTCTGATTTGCTTAGCATGGAAGCAGTACAAACTTGCGCAAGTACTCAATAGCAATCTGATTTCTAAATGACTTTACTGAAGAAAATTGAAATGGAAAAAAATCACATCTAAAATACAAATCGAGCTTTACGCGATACAAACGCTGACAAAAATACTGTGTTCCTCAGTCACCTAAAACATAACTATGCTTCTATTATAGGATACTGCTGCAAGCCCTACACATAGCTTTTATCTGCAGTACAACCTTGCTTTGATCAGGTGCAGTGACGTAATTAGAGGTTTAAGCCAGGGGGAACTTAGCTGAACAGAGCCCACTGGCTAAAACTCAGAAAATATTTGAGAAACAATAGCACATCCGGTATTGAACGGCTATACAAAGATCCGAAATCACCGGAAAACACTCCGACAAACACAAAACTAGAACAATCTACAGAAACCAAATGAATAGTAAATACCAAAATACAAGCTACGTAGGGGCCCGGCTTTTATATTTATCTTGGCAGGGGGCGGGGCGGGACGCACCCATGCCACCTGTCAGTTATGCCACTGATCAGGTGCATCTCAAATATAAACAGCCACAAGTTCTTTGGATAGAGTCACACGTAACAATCGGTACGATTCAGCAAACGGAGGACGCAGCCAGCTTGCTTTGAGTATATCGGCACAATAGTCGGCATGCGGTTTGACCAACCGTCATATTGAGATTCATGGAAACTCGTTGGAAGACTCTGGCGTTATCACCACGAAGGTTGAATAAAACTAAATTTCGTGAATTATAATTAAGACACAAATTTTTGACGACGTTTAATCTAAATGATCATATACCGGCCATTGACTCAATGTGTGCCACAGTTTGTTGGAGGCCCCCTTGGATCTTGAGGCCCTAGGCTGAAGCCAATATAGCCTATAGGTAAATCCGGCCCTGTGTTACGGTACTCAAGTTTATATTGATTTTAATTGGAAAAGACACCAATTTGCTCACACTGTTTAAACCACTTTGTCAATCGTAAGCATTTAGACATGGTCGAAAGTATTTTCGCAAAAACAATCTCAGATGGGGTCGTACTGGAAAGCAGATCCAGTTTGCAAATATTTCCCATCACTGGTGAAACCAGCATATGAGTCTTTGTTGGTTGAGTGACAGCAAAGTGGAGTTTCCAGTGTAAAATGTTACTTCCTGCTTCAAAAATCCAGAAAATGCTTGCACTGAAGGAGCCTAAGCATTTTTGTTTGGAAAGTTCCAGACGGTTCCACAGTGATTTGAGGCCTAGGAACCCACGTGTTGTTTATTTAGCTACTGTACTTGTAGTCATGGTGATCAGGTTTCACTTCATGGTTGAAGAGAGGCTATGCGATTGTAATGCATTTTGTCAATTATTAATACTCAACATAAGCTGCACAATCAATTTGTTACTTTTAAGAGCTTTCAGATAATTGTTTCAATTTGTATTGGGCTAAAACGCGTTTGACAACAAAAGGGTATAACTACTTGCTATTGCTCATGAGCAATGAAAAGGCCAGGAAAAGCGGAATTTTTTCAGATACTTGATGCAGCTTCATACTCATGTTGGAGATGAGCTTGGATAATGTGCAATATCATACGCAAACGGTGCTTGTGATGACTATGATATGTAACTGATTGTATATGATTTGATACCTGCGCTGTGGTATCAAAAACGAAATCAAATACTTTTGGCCTTGTTTGTGGGCAAGAGAAGCGTTCTTTCGTCGGGTCATCTCCTATACATGTTGGTGGTAAAATGAAACAATCTGCTTTCAAAGTTTCAAATTCCACAGACGGCCGTATCATCAAGCCGCAATATATATCAGCTGTATGATCTACAAGTTGCAAAGTGTTCGGTCTTGTGTTGCCTTACTCTAACCGATGAAGTGCTTAAAATTGCCAACATGTCCTAGAGCAGACAAATTGCAATTTGTCGATTTTATCATTGACTGTAACCAGAGCGTTATTTCAGGTACCATTTATGATTACTGCTGCTTGATGGAAACTGTAGTGCTAGTTACCGCCATAGGCGTATCCAGGGGGGGGCCAAAGGGGCCATGCCCCCCCAAATTTTAGAAAATATAGTCATTTTGTGCTTCGAGAGGTGTTTTTCCAAACAAAATAATGTTATTCGCCTACAATCACACATTTTGGCCTCCCAAAATTTTTTGGGCTGGCTACGCCACTGGTTACTGCTAAGGTACGTACCATGTACCATCAGCAGTTAAACCTAACCCAGCCACCAGCATCAACCCACCGCATCTTCCAGTTTTTGTTGTATCAAAGTTACTACCTTTTCTTTGGCAAATTATGTGAAAATGAAGACATTATTAAAACTAGCGTAACTTGCTCAAATTTGCATTTTAGTCAGGAACGTATTGAGTCCAAACCATGTAAATCATAACTTATTGCGATTCCTATCGGGTTTCATTACGTATTTAGTTTACACGTAAATATCTATTTGCCTCAGGGCCGTCGCCAGCGGGGGGGGCAGTGGTGCCCGACCCCCCATTTGAAATCTGTGCCTCCCATTTCATGTTTGGCCCTCCGGTTGCTGCATACATCCAATATTGTAGTTAAAAATGTGCCCCCCTTTTTGGTCTTTGCCCCCCCTGTTGCGAAATCCTGGCGACGGGCCTGATTTGCCTGCAACTTTTTGTACGACACCCACGAAAAGGCCGATCTATTCAGGCATAAAAATTGGATGCTGACAACCTATTTTTTCCTTAAATACTGGAAAATTGTATACAACCCCTGTCAGTCATCTTGACCTCGCTTTGAAATTAACCACTTTCTTTTCAAGCTTGGCTGGTCAGTCAGCTAAACCTCCCAATGCGGTAGCACCAACTATCTAAATTTTTTTACAGTTCGTACTTCCGTCTTTTTTGTTTCTTTTGCTGAACAAAGTTCTCCTTGACAGTATTCTGCTGTTTATTTATTTTTGTTGTACCTTGGTTGCAAATGTCACTGCTTCCTTTTCTTGCCGATACTACAAGGGTCTGTAAAATGTACCGAGGGTGTTACTTGCTGCGCTTTCTTGTCCAGGGACAGATCAAGGTGGGAGGAGTGCGGTCGCCCGCCCTAAAACCTATGAGAGTAACTTTATTCACCATTTTTTTTACAATTCCGAAAGCAGCATTCGCGATATAAGGCCATTTTGTCGTCCACTGTTTTGTCACAGCAGTGTTGTGAATTGTACTTCAACTCTCTCACAGTAGCGGAGCCGTTACTAGACTGCACTACCAAATATTACTGAAATCTCCCCCCCTAACCTCACTGGTTGGATCCGCCCCTATTCTTGTCAGGAAATTTTTCTCCATCGCAATGTAAAGATTTCCATAAATTTCTTTAAGGGAGGCTAATGTTATTTCCCATTCATCTATGAGATTTTGGAAAAATATGAAGGAAAGATAAAGTGACATTTTTGAGCAAAATTTACCTTACACTGTTTCTTTGAATTCTAGTTGCTTTGAAATCGACTGTTCATTTATCCATAATTTTTTTGAAATTCCACCTTTCAAGCGCATCTGAAGTGAAGTTTTAGTCCAAATCACATATTTGAAGTGTTCCATTGATTTATTTGGCTGAAGCCAGAAAATTGCTTGATTACATATATTGGAAAATTAGGATTGCCACAACTGTGAGGACAAGCAAGCCTGAAAAAACTATTAAAACGATTTTCGAAATAGTGACTCGTTTAATCATAATCTCAACCATTTTTACACATCCAATTTAGTGCAAAAGATTTGCACCAGAATATACTTGGAAACAGGGGCGGATCCAGGGCCTGGGGCTATCGTCCCCCATAAAACTTACGAAAGTAACTTTATTCACCATAATTTTGTACAATTCGGAAAACAACATTCGCCATATAAGGCCATTTTGTCGTCCACTATTTTGTCACAGCAATTTTGTAAAGTATACGAGGTACCTCATCTCTCTTACAGTAGCCTACCGAAGCTGTTAGCAGACTTGACTACCAAATATTACTGAAATCGCCCCCCTTAATTTTACTTGCTGGATCCGCCCCTGCCTGGAAAACAACATTCATAACAAAACTCAATTTTGACATTTCAAAACACATTTTCAGCGTTTTCAATGAGAATTACAAGTAAAGTTGTTTCGTCAAATCATTTCATATATACATGAAGAGTTATAAATTGGTCATTTATTTGCAAGGTTTTTCAAACTTCCAACTAATCCAGTCTCACAATAGTTCCGTGTTGCCACAACTTTTGCATTTCAAATATCTCTGATACAATACGATTTATATCAAACGACATAATTTGATAGAACAAAATAAATCTTACAACCAGGAATACGACTAAACAAATTGTATGTGAACAGCAACATCAAAAACGTTTTCGTGGTAGAGAGGAGTTGTAAGCCAAACTTTCTGTCATGCGCTTGGATTTACTCAAGCTTCCAAAACCTCCACCTGCTCAGGAACAAAAAGGGTACTGTATCAAAATACAAATCTCCAAATAACTTGTGTCCAGGATTTACTGAAAGATTTGAGAAGAATTGTTATCGTGCTGGATTTCAGTAAATATATCTTTTTATTTTGCACATTAACTTTTGATGAGGCTTTGCTGAAAAATGTCGGATATATTTTTTCTATTTTGATAGATCTTAAAAAAAACTTTTATTTTTGCTTTGAAAATTAATGTGTGACGAGCTAACGCTAAAGATATTTTGATTTGTTACTATTTTATTTTGCACATTATATGGAATATGGTATCGACTATATTTGACGTTAAGTATGATTTTTATTGGTTTTTACATAAATTCAAAAGCGCTTTGACCATGGGCGTCCGCAGGGCGGGGGGCAAAATGGGCATTTGCCACCCCCTGGAAATTGGAAGTAAGAAGAAAAAATTTCTAGAAAACGTAAAATCAGCAGTTTAATTCTGGTTAGTTGGGTAAATTCTTGCAAATTACAAGCTGTTTGCCGATATGACACTCACATTGCACAAGGGTCATTCACTGTTCTGGTGTCATGCAGTCATGAAATTGCAGTTCACTTAATCCGCTCCTTTGGCTGCAAATGCAGGTTGCGAAACTCGGGAGCNAATTGTTCTACTATTAGCCTCTGTTGCGTCACAATAACAATGGCAACATATCGTTAAAGCAATGGTTCTCAAACTTTTCTGTACGTTGACTCCCAGTTGAAGTATACCATTTTCTGTGGACCCCGTGGCGTAGCCCAACAGTCACTAATACTAGGAAAGTATGTGTCAAAATAAATAAAGAGCACTTACGTACAAAAATGTTGCACGTACGAAACGTGCAAGGTTTTACAAACGTCTACAACACAAAACCTTAGCCTTGAATTTTAAAACAATGTAATTAGAAGGAATTTAATCGAATAGAAACACCCTATGTTGGAAAATGCATACACTGAGCTCTTTCTTTACGAGGCATATTGATTCACTGTCGCTAGCTTTGCAAAAGTATTTACTGTGGCTATCACTCGGGTTTACAACAATTGTTCTCCGTCCCAGAGTTGCCAGATATTTTGCGTAGCTTATGGCCAAAATCCTGATGAAAAAATGGCCAATGTGACTGTTTTTTGAACACGTTGTGACCACAATTACAAAATGTTTTAACTATGGTAAATTATATATACATAAGGTCTCAAATTGTTTGCAAGGTAGTATATTTTTTGCCGAAAAAATTTTGTTTTGCCAAACAATCATGATTTGACCCAAAAAACAGCAATATCAGCCGTGAACTTAAAATTACGTGTTACAGCTTGTCTGTATTTATCGTAATAAAACTTAGAACCTTATATTAAACACAATTGTGAATACATGCTTCAAATCTGATGCATTTCAGGGTTAAAGAGTTTGAAATTAATTTTTCAATTCAACGACAAGGCTAGAATTCTCATGATCTTGTGCTCCAAATATATGAACAAAAAACAAAGTCATGAACTGCATTATGTTGATGATTATAATCAGTTAATCACATACTCAAAACCATCATTAAGTCCACATATATGAACAAAAGGTTAGGAACACTGGAGAGCAAACACTGAGTCATATGACAAGTCTGACTGATACACTTGTACAAAATCTGACTGCAAGGTCTATATAATTACAACACATTTCGAATATTACAAGGTTCAAGTACTGCAGAATGTTACTGTAAAGTAATGAGGAACTTCTAAAAAGTAAAAACTAACCAACAGTGTAAAATACCTCTATTACATCCAAGGGTGTAGTGGGGTGGGTACGCGTGGGAAGGCACTCCAAGACCTTTTTGCACTACAGTAACGCTACTTGAAGATTTACATTGTTCATTTCAATTTCTACGTGTAGCGGATTACGAGAAGTACTGTAAAGGAGCTTTTTGCGTGTGAGGGCATCTGAGCAATATTTGGTGCTAGAGTTCGGCTTTAACCTAAGTGAGGGGTGTGGTGGGGTGGGAACGCGTGGCAACGGCGTTCCTCACCTCTTTTTTAGCACTACACCCCTGATCATAGCATTCACACAACTGAGTGCAACAGTCTTCAGATACAGTACGAGTGCAGCAGCTGCCAATGGTGAACAAACGATTATCACTGACTGAAACACCTGCATAAAATCTACTGTCTGCAAGGTATAAATCATTGCTGCACACTTGCAAGCAATACAAGGTTGTAGTACAATGGCGTTGCTGTAACAGTAACATGAAGTCTGTCCACAAAATACAAAAAGACAAAACATTTAATGAAAACTTCATTTTGCAGTGGCAAAACGAAAAATGGCCAAAAAATAGCCAGATTTTACAAAATGGCCAAATGCGTTTTTTCATGGCCAACGCACTTCAAAAATGGCCAAATTTTTCGAAATTGGCCATGAAATGGTCAATCTGGCAACCCTGCTCCTTCCTACTGCGTAGCCTACTGCTGTATTACCAGTGTTGCCACTCTGTCGTTACGGAAAAACACTATATTTCATGATAAAAAAACAGTAGGTTCACAAAAAAAACACTAGATTACAAATTCCAACTTACACACAGTGAAAATGCCCAGAAAATGCGTTGCACTGCCAGCCATATAAACATTGTGCAACTCATTGGAAACCAGAGACAAAGAAAACGGGAGATAGCAGTAACACTTGTGTTTGTTTGTACAGGTCACCAAAACTTTTAACAGATGACCATGTGACTTCGCAGCGGTTTAACTCAAAACATATTACATTGCCTTGTGTAATTAAAGATTTAATAGGTTGAATTTTTAGCAAATTACAATTGTACTAAATCAAACGGTCTCAATTGCAGTTACAATTACACAAAATTGTGCAATTAATTACATTTAGCTCACTCATAAAAAAACACTAGATAGCCATAAAAAACACAAGAACACTAGATGAAATGAAAAAACACTAGATCTAGTGGAAAAACACTAGGAGTGGCACCACTGTCCATTACCAGTCTAACAACTGCCGAACTGCGACACAGGCACTACAATATTGTTTGTGACGTAACAAACAGAACAGTTTTCATAATGTCATCACAATGGATGATTTAATAATAAACTATCAGAATCGAATGTACTTTTAAACTACTGTAGCTGAGATTTCATCAGCCCTCTTAATTTTGTTTGATTTGTTGACCGTTTGGATTCCTTGCCCGATTAAGAATAGTTTTGATTTGAAGGCTTCATTGCTTCCAGTAGATCCCAGCAGTCATTCATTGACCCCTTGGCCATTCAGTGACCCCCATTCGACCCCATGACTATTTATCGACCCCTTGGGTGGTCCAATTGACCGCTGGGGGTCGATATCGACCACTTTGAGAACCACTGCGTTAAAGGTTCACTTCAAGTTACGGTAGTAGCCATTTTGCCGCATGTTATGTCACTGCTGACATTTTGGCAGGTAATGCAGCGAGACAGCGACTGCTAATAGCGGTAAGCTACGTACGTTAATACCAATGGTGGGCGAACTGCGACATATTATGTGTGGCTCTACTAGATAAATAGCAAGATCTCACACTGACAGAGAGTTGTTGCCTCATATTTAACGTTTGGTTCATTTATGAATGTGTTTACGCGTGCTCGTAAGGCGGATCCAGTCAGTAAACTTAGGGGAAGCGATTTCAGTAGTATTTGCTAGTCAAGACTCATAACGGTTTCGCTACTGTAAGAGAGATGAAGTATACTTCACAACACTGCTGTGACAAAACAATGGACGGCAAAATGGCCTTATATCGCGAATGTTGTTTTCCGGATTGTAAAAAATTATGGTGAACGAAGTTACTTTCGCAGGTTTTATGGGGGCGATCGGCCCAATCGCCCCTGGATCCGCCCCGTTAGTTAACAGAGAGTCTACGCGAATTGATAACAAAGATAGCAAACCTAAAGCTCAAGTTAGGCTGCTTAAGTTCCCAGAAGAAAATTAAATATTTTCAAAGACACATATTGTCAAAAGCATTCTGTCATTTTCCCAATGTCAGAATGAGAACGAATGCTTTTCGCGAAGAGGAAATTGCACATCACAAAGTGGAAGAATACAAAAATATATTGTAAAACTACTGGAGGAGCTCCAAGCCAGATATGACCATTTCCAAGAGTTAAAACCATGCATTGCATTCCTTGTAAATCCATTCGTTGTTAATGAAGTCAGTGATAGCTACCCGCTATCCAGTTCGCCAACCGTTTGTCACAAACTTGTCTGCTGTAGAAACGAAAGTGACTGGCTCTAAAAAAACTATAGTTAATGCCACTCTACAGTTTATTTCTGGCCACAGGTTCCAGAAAATACCCACAATTTGAAAGACCTGTGTGCAACTCATTTCTGTATACAGCACGGCATACTGCTGTGACTTTTTTTCTCTGTAATGAAGTTCGTAAAATCAAACCATCGTGCAACCCTAAAAATGAATCCTTGGGAGAATTGATTCGCACAGCTATAACATGGTATTCAGAACCGTCGCCAGGAAGTCTTCACTAGGGGGGCTTTATGTTCGTGTGGGGGGCTTTACGTTTGTGCAGGGGGGATTGATATTGAAAATTTGATAAAATCTCCTATGATTCATACTGTTTCATATTTCGATTTGGGGGGCTTGGTAGTTTGTTTGGGGGTGCTAAGCCCACCAAAGCCCCCCGTGGCGACGGGACTGATGGTATTGTCCAGATTTTCGGGGACTACAAAATCAAACAAAAACTTAAAATAGTGACAATTGCTGTACATCATTTAATGTAAAACTTGCATTCTTTGCCGTATTTGTGCAAACACTACAAACTGGTTTTGCGGCTCGCTGGTGTTTTTGTTTTTTTGCAAATTACTCTTGCATTGAACAAGTTTTCCCACCCCTGGCTTATACAATGTGTAAAGAAACCTGAGTGAAAAAGAAGCATTGCTGCCCAGTGGCGATTCTAAGGAGGGCGTGGGTGGGCCATGGCCCCCCAGATTTTTGCTTGGCCCCTCTTTGGCCCCTCCCGTTTTTTTTCTTAATTTCCCGTTCAATTCGTTTGGTTGACATATAGAGTAGATAACTTTCGGCCAGCAATATT
>JGI24159J19872_10007110_pt1 | contig 14648 bp, 7 predicted proteins | sample Ectturendosymbi4_FD_19872 | JGI IMG/M metagenome (IMG submission 19872) | reverse complement strand
GGGGGGGGGGGGGGGGTTAACCCCAACCCTCCTTTGCGTACGCCCTTGGTAACCACTGGATTCCCCACTGAATCCGACGGTACGGCCTCTGCCGGCGACCTTGCACACTGAGTGCTTAAAGACGACAGCGAATACGGGGTAGTGTCTGCAGGAGGAATCGAACGCAGAGCCTCGTCTCTCGGCGAAATCGGATGTGGAGAAACGACTGCGGACGAACGTGGACACGGCGCCAAGTCTTTCAAAGCCAGTGTGCTCTCTCTACCGTCTTTGCAGCGTATGTATGCATACGACGGATTTGCTTCAACAAGGTCACAACCTCTTCAACCAGATCATCCTGTTTAGTGCTACGATTAAACTTGCGTAGCAGCACAGGCCCTGGCTGCACCAGCGTCGTTCCATTTGACGAGCGACGCGCAAATTTAAAGAAACGTTCATGACGTGTCTCGTTCGTAGCAGTACATAGCAAGGAACGCGTTGAATGCAGAGCATTATTTGAAATCGTTTTGCAGTGAGTCACGGGCAGCAGGTGTCTTGACTTTTCAACGCCAATTGGATTGACTTCCAAATTTTTCTATTACACTTTTCTTCTTGGGTGTTTCCTGTCGGATTATAAGGTGTGGATCTGCTGGTGGAGACATCGTGCTTCGGCAACTACGATTTTAAATCACGAAACATGAAGGAAAATCCACGATCGGAGTGAACAACTCGGCATGCCGCAAAGAGCAAACAACTGGTCTAAACACCGGATTACTGTCGTCGTAAACGTATTGGGGCAAGGGTAAGCAAACGCAAATCGAGAATACTCATCGACAACCATCAACAAATAAGTATTGTACGACGTATAGGGAAGGGGGCCTTTGAACTCTATACTTATTCTATCCATCGGTTGAGTTGCTTTAATCAAAGACCCGCCTTCAGGTGAATAATATCGCAACTTAAGTTCAGCACAGACGCTGAACTCTGAACACACTTTACGGACATCATCAGTTGAATACGGTAAATTTTTACAACGAAGAAAATGCAATAAACGAGCAACATCTGGATGACATAAACCATTGTGAGTCTCAACCAATTTGGATACTGTCATGTTCGCACAACAGGTGCGAGTTAACGCATCTGGCCCAACGTTCAGTTTTCCAGGTCTTTACCGCGTGGAGTAACTAAACTCGGCCAATTGGAGCCGCCAGCACAAGATCTTGCTATTTTTTACCTTAGTCCGTTTGCGCGAGTCCAGCATAAATGCATCAACGTTGATCGGTGATCAAGGTAAAATGTTGCCTTTGAAGCAAATGCGACCACTTTTGCACTGCCTCGATGATGGACAAGGCTTCTTTCTCTTCTTCCGGATAGATGAGTTCGCTTCCCTGTAAAGTTCGTGACACGTAAGCCAACCGTCAAGGCCGGCCTTTAGCCGATTGGACCGATTGATTCCAATCGGGCCACGCGCCAAAGGGGGCCACGCGCTACGCCTACTAACTTAATTTCGATCAAACCTCCGTGTGTAGTGCCGGCACGGGGGTCAAAGTAGTTTTAAGCGTAGTTTTTTTACGCGAAGTAAGCCTCAGGATGTTTTTGTGGTGAGATTTGCATCATGAAGTACTGCCGAAACAAGGATTGTGGCATCATTCTCACACAGATTGGTACTGTAGTTTCCGAGATATAGCCTGCAAAATTAGAAGTTGCACGAAGTCTGAAAAGGTACATAGGTGCGATGAGTTTTGTTGAAGTTTTTGGAGGCCTTTGCAATAACTTGCCTGTTTTGAAAAATTAATTTCTGAAAATTAGGTTTATGGTTGTTGCGAAATCTGCAATTATTTTAGATATTTCATGTTAGTAGTCAGAATAGAAAATAATATTTTTCAAAACCTGCTCTAATATCCAGCTTGTGCTCTTAACCGCAGTGCTCTATTAATTAAGCGGATTTCACAGTCTGTAAACATCCCAGTGTAAAGTATATAGTGATGGGCTGATGTTGTGTCTGGTATTTTTTTGGTTTTAGTAATTGGATTTAGCTTATTTATTTACGAATATATTTTTTCTGTAACTAAGATAAATACCATGAGTTCAAAGACCAAAAAACTCAGGCCAAAATTTTAAGTGGCAGTCAAGAGAAGGCTAAAGCTAGGGAAAACAAAGGTCAATCCAGAAAAATACAAAGGTCAATTGGACAAGCATTTCAACAGAACTACCTCAGAAAATGCACAGAAAGCTCAAGAAGAGACCCGCCACAATGAAAATCGCGACAGCGTAACCTGATGAAGTTATGCTAGATCAGGGGTACCTAAACTTTCTCTGGCCATGTAACCCTTCAGCATTTTGATAGATGAACATGTACCCCTAAATATGGGCACCGGAAGGCCTCTTTTCCAGGGAGAGGCCAATAATGGATTTTCCAGGGGTGGGCCAAACATTTTTTGCAAGGGGAGGCAGAAGTGGTAAAATTACATTTTCACCACTCGAAACTAACAAGACAATATTTTTGCAAAAAATGTATAGTAAAACGTCAAATTTCAAAATCCTAGGGGGTCCTTGGCGCCACTATCAATGCCCATGCCCTGAAGCTTGCGGTCATTCCCCCCAAATTGAAACGTGAGGTCATACCCCCTTAAATTGAAACGTGAAACACTATAAATAAGTGAAATTTTGGTTAATTTTGTAATGTCAAGCACCCCCGCACAAACGCAGAGCCCCCCTACTGAAAACTTTCTGGCGACGGTTCTGGTCATAACGAGAGAAATTGTTGATGTAAAAGAGATTGGGGGCATGACCGCAGTTTACCTTTCCAGCATCACTTAACGGACAACGCTGTAATATCCGATGAATACATGAGCTGCTACATTCAATACCTCCAGAGATGAGGTATTTGGTGTGGTGCGACTGCCCATCAGAGCTAAAAATTTGCAGTAATAGCAACAGATTCTATTTTCGATTTTGAGTATATTAGCCGTGGACAATCTACCGCTTCACCATCTGGCAGTACTCTTTTGCAGTGGAACTTAGAAAACAGTTTCTCTCACTCTCGTTTCTGGGGAAAACTTCTGTTGTAACTGTAGGTGATTCGCTTCTTTGGGCTAAATAGTTCCTAACATTCCGACTCATGACAACTGGCCATGTAGCACAATCGTTTGTTCATCTAACAGTTCCGACAAATTTTGAATTTTCTTTCTCGCAAGCCTCATCAGATGCACTAGCTTCCTTCTTTGTCAGACATCTCATTTCCCGTACATAAACTTACACTTTGACTATCTGCAGGGCCGCAACCAGGTGATTTTTTGGAGGATCAAAATGATTGTTGTACCAAAAAACAACTTGTTGTTGTACCATAAAACTAAATATGTTTTTAAAAATTTAGGAGGGCAATTGCCAGGTTGTCCCCACCTAGTTGCGCGCTTGACTATCTAGCACAGGGGTTCCCAAACTGGGGTACATGTACCCCTAGGGGTACATTTGCCCATCTGAAGGGGTACATTTAAGGTTAGCAGTAGAAGGGAAGAATATGTATATACATTATTCATTTTAAATTATTTATACATTTATGAATTTTTCCGAACCGTTTCATGTTACTAATGGGGTTAGACAAGGGGTAGTATTGAGTCCATACTTGTTTGCTGTATATTTAGATGGTTTATCTCTTAAACTAAAAAACATTAAAGCTGGGTGTTATATTGGTAAATTCTTATTGAACCACTTGATGTTTCCTGATGATCTTTGTGTTTTGTCCAAGTGTACGTGGGTTGCCAAGTATATTAGATATTTAGCTAAATGTGCGCAGATTTAGCTAAATGTGCGCAGATTTAGCTAAATGTGCGCAGATTTAGATAAATATCTAATATCATGTGACATCATATTGTGACATCACAATCAGCGTATAACCAGTAACACTGACCACCACACGCCACTGCTCAATTCAAGAATTTGTTAGGGGGCATAAAATCAAGCAATCGCCCTGAGCATCACCAGACCTCTGCACGCCACTACACAGCGGTATTACATTTGCCCTATTCGAGTTTTAGATGGGGGTCGTTGGGTTATAGTGGGTTGTTAACTTGTTACAATGGGCCACGGTACGAAAAAAGTTGAAAACCAGTGATTTAACCTTTTCGGGGCAGACATGCAAATTATATCATCGATAAATCTGCGGAAAAGTTCTACCTAATTATTAAGTACATCAGCAATCGTCTGTAGAATACAACGCACAACAATGTTGACCATTGAGAAAGAGTGGTTATCACCAGTTTTGATTCCGTTTTTTTTTGTTTTTTTTGTATATATCAGTGNTCTCCATATTGGGTGACCATATTGTTCAGGCAAATTTTGTTCAGTTCGATGATGACTTTACTGGCCTCAGTTTTGAAGTCGGAATGCTTCTCCAAAACACATTGAAGTGCTTTTTCACAGTATCTCTGCACAAGCTTAGGTAAAGTGCTTTCATACCTGTCGCTACAACGTAAAACATTGGTTTTCGCTTTTCAGTTTCTGAAGCAGGCCTGCACAACATATGCCCCACGGTCCGCATGCGGCCCGCAACAGTTTTCGCAACTGCAGAAAATGTTGCAACAGCCCGACTTCGAATATATTCGGATGTAATTGGCGTTCCAGAATTTTTTTCAAACTTTTTTTTCAAACTTTTTTCAAACTACAACAAAATGAGGTAGATTTTGCGGCCCGCGACAAATTTATGTTGGTCAATTTGGACCTTCTAGCTTTCTGAGTTGTGCAGGCCTGTTCTAGAGTTTTGGTCTGGTACGCCAGAGCCCTGTAGGGCAGGGGGAGGGGAAGTGAAAGATTTGAGGGAAATGGAAACATATCAAAAATCGTTACCACTTTGTTTCTGTTCAGCAACAATGTTGTCCTCAAAAACAATAACAGGAAATATATAAAAACATTCTAAATTTTCTAGCTGCGCGAATAGTTGCAATAAAATTGTTCCAAGTCGATCTTAATTAAGCATGAAATTACCTATGATAATGTTATGAAATGGCACCTTCGCCCCCGTTGACCCCCTTTTGAAAGGTCAGGGGGAAATACCTCGCCGTACACCCGCGCTCTCCGGTTTCCTTGGTTTTGGTTAGGCGGTCTTTCTAATTGAGAAAGTCTCCAAAGTATTGGCGGCTGCTCTGGCAAAACTCGTTTGGGCTGTTTTTGCAGAAGTTTGCAACAATAGGTTTCAGTATTAATTCTAGCAATGCAGTAATGCATGAGGTGCTGATGTTTCCAGCGGACTGTAGCAAGCGTACCGGTATGTCTCTGATATCAACGTTCAATAAATTCTCCGGAGTTAGTTTGTGTGTTTTGAAAAGGGGCTAGTGCACTGCAAGGAAAATATTTTTCTGATGAAACATTGACCTTGCGGTACGAGTTGTTCTTACATTTCATTCCAGTTACGGATAGCAGCAATTCATCCTTCACACTGCCCCTATAGCATGGAGCTCAACAACAAGGTCGTTACAGTCTTTTCTTTATTTTGTCAAGGCAAGCGTCGCATACAGTTACAGGCACATCCCATTTGTCAAACGGTTGTAGTTCTCTGGTCATTATAACGTCTTTATCTTCGTAATTAAAGATGACAGTTTTCCCATCTTCATCCCCTCGACAGATCACAATTTTCCATTCTTCTGTTGTTTTAGCCAGTTTACTAACACTTTTTCTTTGTTCCTTCGATAAATTGTTTTTGGTTCGGTATGCGTCCTACACCACAGGTTTATGTTCCTTAACTTTGCAAAAACCAGTTTCACGTATGTTTTAGTTTCTTCATCAATTTTGTCCCTATCGGGTCTAGAGATTTTGGGAATTGTCAATATTTTTAGCAACACACAGTCAGCGTCATTCCTATCTCCCAGCACTGCACGCCATTCTGTTCTTCTGACATGCTGTTGACAATTGAGCCATTCTGATTCTGCATTCATTCTCAACCGACTTATTCCAATTAGGTGTTGGGGCAAATCTTAATCCTTTGGATAGTAAAACTTTTTCGACCGATGATTTGTTCAAAATCATTTTTTAAGCTTCTGCCAACACAACTTACATCAGGATGCAACATTGCCTAATGCATTTCATTGCCTTTCGTTATGGATTTTCCCGATTTTCAAATCTCATAGCCATTTCAACTAGGCAGGAAATTTAGACAGGTCCAATCGGAAATATTTTTCAGTATGAGAGCTGCATAGCATAAAGCAGGTTTCATCCAAGAACTGCGTGTTTTGCTGACAATCCAGAAGATTTCCGGTAGCAATACCGCCCCTACCTGCTGTTAATAGAACGAAAGCACGTAGTGTGATGTCGCTCACCACTTAGAATAATGAGCATGTACGGCTTTCCATTTGAGCAGTGCAAGCAGCAAATCATCAGCAATAGCTGTGAAAGCTAATTCACAAATTTCTATAAAACAACATTGGAGCTTTTCCTAAATTTAAAAAACAAAATTTTGCGAAAAAACAATAATTATTTTCGAAAACTTAATATACGATTGTAACAGATATGTTTAAGAATGTGCTTGTGTTTCCCTATTATCGACAATTGGCTGGATGAAGATTTTCAGTTGCTTTCTAAGATTAACATGTTTAATGTGACGATCAAACACCCTGCGGTGGAAGAGGTTGCAACGTTTCTCTTTATTGAGTTGTTCTTTTGTTGTTTTTTTGTGTGAGTTCGACTCAAAGTTGATGAGATTAATAGAGTTGAAAGAGTAGAGTCTGTTTCTTTGTTTTAATTATGTCTAAAAACTTCAAAGAGAAATAGTGTTTCATTTTCTTGAAACGTCCTCCAACTAAGTTAAATCACAGCCTGCAGTAAAAACAACCTCTAATACGCATTTGCATAACCATCAGCACATTGATTTGGAGTTTTGATAAAAAATGTCAAAAGCTGCGACCACTTCTTGAGTGCAGCAGGTTTGTCTAAGAATCTAATGCATGACTGTTAATCAAGTTGTCTCATAAAACCACCTTAAACATTCTCTCTCCTGGAACTACAAGTCTAAGGGCAAAATTTCAAGTTTATGACAAGAGTAGTCCCCAGATTTGTTGTGTGCCAAACGCGAAATACGTTGATGAATAACAACTTTGATTGAAAAAAGTGTGAATTTGGATAAATGAAATATTTTTAGACAACTCATTTGCCCATGAAAAGTAGATTGAAAAACTGATATAGTGTCTCCAGCATTACAGTGATCTTTATAAATTTTTGGTTTGTTACCACAGGACAACATACAATTTAAAAGAATCTATTTTAGAATGATTATGCTATGATAATCATCTGTTTCGCATCGTATTGAGGAACTTTTCCAAGCTTTCTTCAACAGCTAAAACACCTGCAGCGGGAGTTTTCATCTATTGATTGTCCCAACATATCACCAACTACAAAATTTTGAATGAAATCGTGACTACTGTATGTGAATCATGCAATAATTTCTTTTATGACAAACTTGCAAGATCGGGGTTGCGCCTCGTCTTCAAAAACATGATACAGCTTTCATGTCTTTGTTTTAGAGCACGAAAACACTCCGACATTCAAAAGTGGAGCAAGTTTCAGGTTTAAAACTATAAAACAAACCTTGAAAATTTTCGAGCGCTTATTTTATGAAGTCAAATTCCTTCCGACATGCTTCCTTTTTTTTGAAGTACCTCATCTCAGCAAAATCCTTGATAAAGCCTCAGGCTACACAAAGTGATTGGGATATCACGAGAAAGCTTTATTTGGCGTGACGACGCAAATCAGCCCGTGCTGATTGAAGAGAGTGACTGCTGAACAATATAACGTTTGCACGCATAGACTTAGTAACGATGAAAGGCCAGGCTTTTGAGCAAAAATTAAGGACGACAAACAAACAATGGCTGCAAAGCGAAATAGCAAGTGTCTTTCAACGGCTTTGTTGTATATCGGTACACTTTGGTGTAGTGATTAAGATAATTCTGTCCGAAGCCATTGCTTTAAAACTGTCAGGAACCTGAAATTTATCACTTGCAGAGGTCGTTAGTAGATTTTTGTACGTCGTGAGTAGTATCCCCCAAAGCTTGACCAATAAGGTGTATACTTAGCCTTTTTCATTGGCTTATTTCAACGCAGGCAATCACGTTTGCCGAGAACCAACCCAGATTTTTCTTTTGAGCAACCTCAAACGTGATAGGGTTAGGCACCGCAGGTTGAATGACTGACAACATTTACTGAATATGTGCGGCAAAACAAATTGAGAAACAGAGTGCTATACACGTGCACTGAAAAGCAGGTTTTACCAGAGTAATTTCACTGCACGTCAACGGCAAGCTGGTGTCAAGTGAAACTAGACATTGTTTCACCAAAAAAATTACCTGGGACAAAGTTTGTTTCAATGGAAAGAAAGGTAAGGTCAAAGCCAGCGCTTTTCAACAGCTGTTTTTAGTGACTGGTTACAAAGACCTCTGGGTGGCATATTGTAAACAAACTGTTCTAAATTTGCAGAGAAACAAAATCCAGTATTTTCGAATCAAATGCGGTGGAAATCCACTGCAATAAGACTTCCTGTGTAACGACCAATAAGTGTAGATGCAGCTAAAAAGGACTTCTTCATCCGTACGTTGCATTTGCATGATACATTTTTAGGCATAAACTTTGAGTAATAAAAACATTTAAGCTTTGGTACAACCTAAATCTGGAAACTGCAGCAATGTTGTAAGTTGCTGTGGATGGTAATTTCCTTGTAAAGAATGAGGTAAATAAGGTAGCAGCAAGTTCAAAACTACAAGGGAGCCTGAGTTAGCAGCACTTTTTTTGTAGCGTAGGGTTTTAGCATACTTAGCGTAATGAATACACGTCTTCTGTTGAAGGTTAGCGTTATTTGTAATGATGCATTAAATATACAGGTCAGTTAAAGGCAAAATCCTTCCAACGCAAGCAGACATGGCTGGGTCAAAGGTAGACAGGTCCAGTGCCGGCCTACCATTAGGCTAACTAGGCGGCTGCTTGGGGCGTTGGGCCAAAGGGGGCGCCAAAAACACATTTGCGTGGTTCAGAAAGTGACGAACGTACACCAAAAAAGGGAATGAAAATGATGAAAGTGAATGAAACACACGATCATGCAGTTTATGAGACGATAAAGGTACTACACTATTTCAGCTTTGCTGCAGAAGGGTTAATATTTTTCCTACTAATTTCAATATCACATATACTAGACAAGCTATGTCGCAATTTGCTATAAAATTTATTCATGTAATAAACTTTTCTAATGTACAAAACGTCCTTTGTATTTCTATAATGTATGTGATGATATGTGGAATAAGGATCTTTGTGTAGGAGAGGTGGGCGCTGAAAAATATCTTGCCTAGGGTGGTCACAAGTTTATCAATGGTCTCCTGCCAGGATCAGCAATGCTCATCCTCCAGGCCATACTTTATCAAGCTCACTGCAAAATTTAAGGATACCACATCTGTTCCTTTCATTTCTTGATTTTTCCTGAATGCGCCACTTTTACCGGAGGAGGTCTATGTCGAAGCCTTCACTAAACCTTGCTTCAGTTATCAAGTGTAGTCAGATTAGGAAACGTCAGCATTATTGGCGTTAGTAGCAGAACCGTCGCCAGAAGTTTTTAATAGGGGGGCTTTGCATTTCTGCAGGGGGGCTTTGGGTTTTTGCGGGGGTGCTTGACACTCAAAAAATTAACAAAAACTCAACTGAGTTATAGTGTTTCATGTTTCCATTTGGGAGGACTTGGAGCTTCGTTTGGGGGTCTAAGCCCCCAAAAGACCCCCGTGGCGACGGGACTGGTTAGTAGCCTATTTAACCAGTAAGATTTAGAGTATAGGACGTAGCACCTTAATTTATGTAACAAAGAGATACCAGCTGGTACGCAACATATAACCAACATTGGTGAATTTCGCGAATGTCAGAGCTTTGTTGTGCATGCAGAACGTTGTCGATTGTTACGACACCAGACTGTAAAAAAGTTTTTGAGGCCTATGCTAAAATTTTTGTTTATATGAATGCTGTGATGCTTGTTGCTTGTGTAGATAATATTTTGGTGAATATGGTATTCAAAGAAACTGGGCATGCTTCGAATAAATCAGTTTGATGTAAAAACATCGTCCGAAGGGTCTTTTGGGTGGAGGGGTGCTGGAATGCTCCTTGCCTAGGACGCACCGGCAATTTTAAGATGTACAAAGAGCAAAGAGAATGCGTTTGATAACGTTTAAACAGATCGTGCCATGGTTGATTGAGCAGGATGACATCATAGGCTATGAGGGGGCGCTGACAGATCTTGCCTAGGGCGCTGGAATGGTTTGCGCCGGCCCTGGGCAGGTCACTTCGTTTCACAGCACGCAGTAAGAAGATAATATCGCTGTTGAACAATGTTCAGTGTTGGCTTTTTTATTTGTAGTTAGTAAAAGCTGAAAAGAAGCATTTAGGAGACGAACGGGGCCAAATATGCCGTCCAACACCAAATGGTTCTTTTAAATATCATAGGCATCTACTGCCCGAAGTGGCGTTATATTTTGTCGGTGAGATTTAATTCGATTTGAATGTAGTGCATTGCTTCTTAAGGAATTTTAGAGTAATTAGAGTAAGCTCAAATCTTCACAATTTGTACCATGTCCCACTTATTTTAAACTTCTGTGAAACGCTTCATTTCATAGATGATCTTAGTTGGTGTGTTAGCGTGTTTCTTTGCTAAAACAAATGCAAAGAGATAGCTCAACTATAGAAAATATTTTTTTCCTTTGTTGCGAGGAGTCGACTACCGGTACCCATGGAGATACTTGTTCCGGGTTTATAGGTTAATGTTACTAGCTTGAACAACGCTGGCAACAACATCAATAGTGTATGAAACAAGAATCTGGTGAATAGCAGGAAACGTTTACACATGTTTTGTGTAGGCGCAGAGAGTGCAAAGAATAACTGTCTTGTTAGACTTTCGTAAGGTTTTTCTTTCACAGAAACGCGTGACAATTTTATATTATCGTCTACAATTTTATATTGATTGAAAGCGAAAGTATATCTGTGAAACGTACGGCAGATGAGAATGTGGTGCCGCGAAGCTAGATTAGTTAGATCATCAACAGTCAGCAGATCTAACTGTAAGGGAAGTTCACCTGAATTCAGCGCTAGAGTTTCGAGTTTAGTGCTAAGTGTTTTGTAGTACGAAACAAGAAGTTTTTCATAATGAGCCACGCAAATGGAAAGCAACGCAACTTAATAGTGAAAGATTTCTTTTAAAAATAAAACACGAGTCCAGCACACTTTGAGTATTGACTGAAGAATACTCAGTGTCTCTTCGCACAGTTTCTCGCTAAACATAGGGGTGAATACACCGAAGTACAGAATAAGAAAAATTATAGGTGTTTTTGTTTCTGCTTCTTCTCATGAGCCAGTTGTTCTAACCACTGCTCGGCCGCACTAGATCTCGGGGCAAATGTTGAGCAGCCATTCGATTGTCTCATCGTCCAGAACCGTCAGGCCGTTCAGTCAATGAGGTCGATGGATTCGACATTGGAGGACAACATGGTCAACGGTTTGTTCTTCTGCGCCACACTCACAGGCCGCAGAGGAGGCCATACCCCATTTTTACAGCGGTGTGGAGCGGTTAAGCCGGACCCAGGCTCTTCTTTGGAGGGTAACTCCGGGGGGTGGGTGCCGGTATTGGGGAAGAAACTGCGGAGTCTTGTAGGGTTGTCCGCCCGCTCCGCATTCCATTGGTGATCCGCCCAGCGCGCCGCACGGCTAATAGATGGTAAATAGGCAATTCAAAAAACTATGGCTTCAAACAAACTATGGCTTCAAACAAAAAAACTATGGCTTCAAACAATCGTTAATGTATCCTAAAACCTGTCATCACAAAGGAGATAAACTCAACTTATTTTTCACCCTTTTTATGATGCACCCGTACGTTTCTTGCTATTCTGACCCATTAAACTGTGGTTACGTATCTTGTTAGAATTCATGCAGTATCTTGTCGATAAAAACGTTAATAAGAGCGATTTTGCCGACACTTGAAGTCAGCCAGTGTCAACTTGGAAAATTGTGAAAAGAAAAACTTAACGAAAAAGAATACATTTTTTATACATAGCTCACTTCCGGTCCAACCCAAAACATTGGGTGAGGGATCAGCTAAGCCAATCATTTTTGCAATGAGTCATTCCCTTGCGCAAAATGGACTCATTAAAAGAAACGAAGTCAATGCAAATAAACTTGACACCGGACAAACATCGTCAGATTATAACTTCAGTTTAATTCGTAAGATTGAAGTCATGGAAATAAACCTAGCATTTTACTTGAAGCTTATTGTTTCTGTGAAAAGCAGCCTTTTTGAAGATCGCGCTTATTCATAGGTGGCCCTATTTTTTCTTATCGAAACCAGAGCAGAAGTACCTGGCCCATTTTTTGTTTGCAAAAACTTTCAGTAAAAAACGGTAAAAACACAATGGAACACTGGTTTTTTAAAATTTTTGTCGTGCTTTGAATAATTTCAAAACAGCACATTGAGTTGGCTTGAAGCTCAGCGCTCATTCGGAGATGAAAAAAGTCACAAACTTTGCTATTTTCACCACGAGAAACTTTCAGTCTGTGTTTTACCTTGAACAGTTTATCAAGCGAAGTCACTATTGACAGGATCGAAAAATCGCAAAATAAATCGACCCAAAGAACATTTTGCCATTAACGTACATTTTCAAAGTGTTTTATTCATGTTCTGTTGGTCAGCTTGTAAGGGTTGTAGATGCACACTTTTAACAGTTGTAACACTAAATGTCTATCGATATGACATCCATGTAAAACTCCTTTGGAAAATCTCAATAAAGTGGATAAGTTTGCGAATGCGAAGATGTCATCCAAGAAAGACACTCGATGTAAGTTGTTGATGTAGAACAGGGGTCACCAATATTTTTTAAACTGAGAGATACTTTATGTTATCAATAATAAAAGTAATGATATTTCACCTTTGTAAGGACATGTTAATGTTATTTTGAGAACAGGCCCACAGGTGACCCATGTGGTCCGTGCAGGCTACCTGGTGTCCGCTGGCACTATGTTGGTGACCCCTGGTGTAGAACAACCTGATGCGAGGGCATCTGTCCGACTGTGACATACTCTTTTGTGATACGGTTTCTAACTTGAGCTGCAGGAACTGTTCACTTGTGTTTCAGAAGCGAACTAACTTTATTTTACCCTAAGCAGATGTTTCATAGCTAAAACATTTTCTCTTAAGCATACATCATAAGTGCATGCCTCAATGATGAATATATTAAACGCAGGGTCCAGGCCCGCAACCAAGGGAGCAACCGGGCAATTGCCCCTCTCTGAAATTTTCAAAAGCATGTTTAGTTTTTAGGTACAAGTTACAATCACTTTCCCCCCGAAAATAGTACAATCATTTTGCCCCCTCCCGAAAATATCAGCTGGTTATGGCCTTGGCAAGCTCTCTTGTAAGGTCCTGATCTAGATTTCTATATGTTAATAACATTTAAACATGTTTACCTTTTAACGGTTCATCTTTGCCTACTCGTACAGAAATGAAACGCATGTGTACGTTAATCTTTTCAGATAACTGCAATGGGCAGGTTGCTAGATCGCCACAGGGTGGATCCCTCAAGTGCGGCTCAAGCAGCTGGATCGTCGCGACAGAAGGAAGATGTACGGTTGCTTGCGGGTCAGGGGCACCTAGCGTGCAAACGATACAATGCAAACCCAAAGGCTGGAGACCAACGCACAAGTTATCTTGTGATGGTGGGTTGGATTACAAGTAATTCTTGCAAATATGGCACCCAATGCACAAAATGGAAACTCATCATTCATTAGTACCTAAGCAAAGCTCGGGATGCTGGAGTTACTCTGACCCAGTAGTGTAGCAAGGGGGGTCTGGGGGCTCCGTGCGGCACCTTCTGGAGATGGTAAGTTGTTGATTAACACTTAACTTAGAAAGGTATTTTGAACTCTTTTCAGTTTTTGTATTTAAAATCCCTAGACTGGTAGCCTAAAAAACTAGAAAACGTGGTTGTGGAGTGAGAAAAAAGATAAAATGTTTACTCAAAGGTCTGGGTCAATCCAGAGTGCTAGAGTAGGCCTATCCCTGTGATTGTCTTGAAATCAGGGCTTTTTTAACATACTTATTTGGGGTCAATTGTCCCCAGTCCCTAAACCTTCCTCCCCAGCCAATGCCAAAGCTGTTTCTCCCACCCCAGTCAAAGTACCTATGAACAAAGGACAAAGATGACATTTGATCGCGGGCTAGCAAGCATTGCTGGTCCGGTAGTTCGAGGTTTATATTGCCTCTCCTTCACTCAAAATCTGATAAGAAGGCACTGTATGAAATCATGGTAATTAGTCAAAGCAAGTTTAATCCTTCTCCCTCTGGCCTTTAATCCTTAGCAACGCCCGAATGGCTCATCATCACATCACCTGACATCTATCGGCAGTGGCGATGAACGTTTCTTAGCACATCTCATGTTATTGCTTTATGTTCAGTGGGATATTTCAAGAAACAAGTGCCAAAAGCTTTCGCCTAGTCCAGGGACCTCAAACTCAAATTGCTCCGAGGGCCAAATTAGGACCTATGAAGTAACCCGAGGGCCGGGTTATGACAGTGGTTCCCAACCGGGGAGGAATTCCCCCCCAGGGAGGAATTTCATGAGTTCAGGGGAGAAATTTCCACTTTGCAGTTAAGTTACCTATTCAGTGTACAGTAA
>JGI24159J19872_10007101_pt1 | contig 14659 bp, 11 predicted proteins | sample Ectturendosymbi4_FD_19872 | JGI IMG/M metagenome (IMG submission 19872) | reverse complement strand
ACAGATAAGAATCAAGCACTAAGATCTTCACGAGTATATATATGCAGGCACCATCAGCTCTTCTTCCAATAGAATCAGTAGCTACAATTATGCCAAGCAAATTATCAAGTGTGAAGTGCGGTGGCGATTCTAGAATTAAAAAATTGGGGGGCCCAATGCGGGGCCAACATAAATGTCTATCCTGTATGGTGATTTTCCGTTATTTTGAAGATGTATTGTTATGATTAACCTATCAAACCCAACATAGGTTTGTTAATATCGTTAAACATGAATTGACATTATTCACAAGAGACACCTCAACGCCACTATAGACACAATCGCACAGTTGTACCGCTATCGCTGTGTCGAATATTCTGTGGTAACCATGCAAATTCCACAACACTACACTCTACACATGTAAAAGGAAATATCATTTTTCGTACTCAATTGTGCCGGCACCGCATGAACGAAAACAGTTGCACGAAAGTAAAAACAATTCACATGAAAGCGAATAGGTTCCAACCACGAATTCCTTCCTGACACAGAGACGAGTATAGGGTGTTCATACAAAATAAACCAGTTGCCAACAGATTGGTGTCCACTGACTAATCCGTTTTTGCGGTAGCTTACGGACACTTTGTGATTGTGGTGTAACCACAACAATGTTATACAACTACTATCACGTGTGTAGGCTAATACCCAACTGCAGCGTGGATAGGGTAAGGACTACTAAATCCACTATACAGTTATCAACAGCCATGTTTCGGCGCTAGTTGCACCTATGTAGCATAGCAACGCCGCAGGTAGGTATGTGTGCATTGGCGTTTAGGGCGTGGACCTGACAGCAAGATGTAACAGTATGCGGAAAACATGCTTTGCAGAATATTCCCAACAAAGTCGTTGATTTTACTATTCGCACTACCTGATCATTAAAAGCTTACTTTAAAATCTTGCGTTAATTTATGACTGTCTCGTTAGAAGCGAAACATGCATTACCTCAAGTGAAACAAAAACGAGATTCACACAAATAGACAATGAGCAATATGATTCTCACACAAACCCCTGTACAGTTTACCTCCAGGNACGTCGGAACGGGGGTGCATGACGGGGGCACTCCCCCCCTGCCTTTTCAAAGGGGAGGGGCAACGGGGNCACAGGTGCNCTAACGTAACAGTATCATAAGTAATTTCATGATTTATCAAGATCGACTTGAAACAAGTTTATTGCAGCTATTCGCGCACACATGCAATTCAGAATGGTTTTCCACAATTACTGTTATTATTTTTCAGGTCAACATTGCTGCTGAACATGTAAATGCGAAACGAATGACTATTACAGTGTACTTTTATACTGAACTCAAGGAAACCATTTTGTATTCGTGGTACGTCAAAACCATTGGCGTCCGCAGGGGCAAAGGGGGCATTTNCTGCCCTGGAAATTGGGACTAAGAACCAAAATTTTCTAGAAAACCTGACGTCAGCAGCTTAATGTCCATTGACTGACTTTNTTCTTGCAATGAGCTTATTTACCGGCATGACACTCACACTGTACAAGAGCCAGGTTCACAGTTCTGGTGTCATGCAGTGATGAGCTTGCAGTTCACTCATGTCCTGGGGTGTAGCGGGCTGGGAACGGTGTTCCCGCAACTTTTTGCGCTAGATTACATTAAATATAGCTGCGATCTCACAGATGTGTTAGCAACACGCAGATTCGCACTGCTAGGCAGAAGTCTACAGTGAAACATGAACATCAATTGTAGAAATTCTTGTAGATGAATGCTCACTTTATTCGAACTATTTGGTGCAGTCTTCCTTTTTACTTGGTGTGGCCCGTTCCCACGCCTCTTTTTTAGCACTACATCCCTGCTCATGTCCGCTCCTTTACCTGCTGAGGCAGGTTGCCAAACTTGCGAGAGGATTGTTCTAATGTTAGTCTTTATTGTGTAACAACAACATGGCAACAAACCTTCTAACGTTCACTTCAAGTTATGATAGTTGATGTGTTTTTCCGCATGTGACTGCTGAACGCAGACATCTTGGCGGATAATGCAGCGAGACGACTGCTGATAGGGTAAGCAGGGACGCCAGAGAACGCGGTGAATTGCCCGCCTGACCTTTCAAAAGAGGGCAACGGGCGGAGGTGTCTTTGTCATAACAGCATCTTCATAGTATACTAAGATCGAATTGAAACAAACTTTTCTAGTTTCTTTTATTATTTTTGTGGTCAAGATTGTTGTTGAATAGAAGCAAGCATAATTGGTGACGATTTTTTTTGTATAAGTTTCCATTACTCTCAACTTTTTTACTGCCCTACCGCTCTTCTGGCTTCCCTGTTTACGTCAGTATTTCATATCATCATAAACTCAGTGTAACATAATCCTTCGATTAATTACGTCGACTGTCAAATATTCATCAACGAAATCACCTAAATCTATTTTTTCAGCTCGTACCTTTTCGGTTGAGAGTAGATCAATGTCATTAAATCTTTCACTGGTCATGGAATTTTTGAGAAATGTTTTCACTAATTTCATTTTCAAAAAATTTATCTGGCACGAATCGTTGGTTATGGGAAGGGTTGCAGCTATTAGTAGCAACTTGTATGAACAACCAAAAGCAGTTTTGTAAGGAGCTATGAATGAAAGAAATTGTTCGAGAGATGTAGGCAGCTGCGACTTTTTTCACTTCTCTCCTTCATTCTAAGTGCATTCCACAAATCCAGCCTCAACTCTGCTGCAACTGTTGCATGCCTACTACGTTCGGCGAGCATGTTTCGTAAAAGTTCACAGCAGGCTCGGCGGGCATGCAACAAGTATCATGTAAACTGACTGCTTAACAAACATTATTTTTCAGTTTATGCCAAGAATTTACGCAGGCTTTTTAGTTGACGCGTGACTCGAAAATGCATGTCACCGCAGGTTGAACAATGCAGCTTTCAACGACTGCAGCTGGACGGTAATATCATTTGTGGAGTTTTATGTGTTGATAATTTGTAACGGAAATTATACATATTTTTGTTGCGCATTGTTGTGTTTTTATTTCATTTTATTTTCTTCCATCGCGTTTTAAGGAGTTAAAGAACGCGTTGAGGCACGTGTTTTATTGATTATGCTGTAAGTTATACTTCTTTCTAATTATCGTCCTATCTTTGCCGGTTTAATTGTCCTTTCAGTAAAATGCAGTTAATGATATTTTCCAGGTTAGAGTATGATAGCTGACTAACGGCAGTTTGCAAATTTTGAAAACACTTTTGGATTAAATAAGGAACATTCACATTGACTTGAGTATAAACGTATGATTCTACAAATCAAAACTCACCTGTAGTTGATTCCCCACATCAGGGCAAACGTCAGCGATCTGCAAAACTCGGTGCACATCAATCCACAACAAAGGCCGATGCCGTAGCCAAGAGAAGGAAATGGAAGCGAAGCAAAATTAACTAGCCTGTCGACTAGCAAGGCCTGATGAAATTATACATAATCTTTCAGCCTTCGTTAAGTTACCAACTACTAGCTTCTGAAAACTTGGAATGGTGCCATCGTCTAATCAAAGGAGTTGGAGGAGATTCTAAGTGTTCCGTATAATTTGAGTATGTCGAATAAAATAAAATTACGTGGGTGTTCTCACAGTCTTTAAGCACCGCTCAAAGTAATGCCAAAATCAATGAGCAAGCTATTGTATTGCAATTTCTTAAGTAACGAAGCATTCAAATGTGGCAAGCAATGAAGTAAGCATAACGCATTCAAACTTGATTACACCTTCACTTTGACAAACCGAGTCAACAATCCAATGGAATATTATACACACAGCACAAAAAAGAAACGCATTTTCCGGCAAAACAATATTCTTGTGTAATTGAAAAAAGGTTTTATTACTTTTTAAAACAATGCTCACCGGGCCGATGACTGCAGCTGTTACTGAGAGCGATATTGCCACCGCTGAAGCTATCATTCGGGTCCGGATGTAGCGGAACACGGCTCGTTGGATGGACGGAACTCCATTATGCGTTTTTCGATCTTCCTCGTACAATCGGGTCAATCTGGAAGCGGTGGGCTCATCGTAATGTACCAGAAAATGGAGGATAACGTGACCCTATTGCCTAAAACCCTAGCGTGGCATATAGGTACTTCCAACGAACAGAGATTGAAGTATGCAGCTAAGGAATTTTTTCATTTTTCATCCCATCAAAAGACAATTTTTTGCAGCTTGTGGGGCGACACTGCCCTCTGGCGGTCTATGTGTCCGCCAAGCCAAAAAGCGCCGATGTTTGACTATCAGTTAAACCTGTTGTTAATAACCACTCCCTTTTCATTTCCTTAATCCCTTGTAACATGCCTAACAACATTTCACAACAAGCAAAACGAAATATCGTTGAACTTGCAGTATCTGAACACGAAGCTGTTTGCTTTGGACTGTCAGGACTAAACGTTTGGCCAGCTGTTTCTGATACAAACACTTTCTAAGTTTATGGTCAAATTGCACTTCTTCTGACAAAATTAGTGGGTTATTCGTCAAAATGCATGAATATTGTCAAAATGTGGGATGTGTAGACTGCGCAGTATTTCTGTTTTTTTTTAAGGAAAATGTTAGGTACCTGGTATGAACCTGCAGGGACCCGATTTCTCTGATTCCAGGGACTCGATTTTCTCTGAATCTAGGGAACCGATTTTCAATTCTAGGAACACGAATCGGGTCCCTAAACACCTTAAAAAAACCCTGGTTTTAATTATATCGTATCTTTGAAAGGATCTGTGTAACAAACTTTTTGAGGTTTGCATTAGATTTTGATACATACAACTCTTTGTTGAAACGCAGAAGTGTTTGTTTTATTTTACGTTCTCTAATTTCGCATAAAATGCAGGAATTTTATGAAAAACAGGTAGATGGTGATTCATTGGGACTAAAAATCTGCTGTAAGCGTATTGAGTGTAATAAAGTGAAAGAGAATTTGATGCTGAGTAATCTACACGTTAAACGTATCAGTTCGGGAATAACACTGGAATAAAACTATAGTATCAAAGCTGGAAAAACTNTTTTTCCCAGTATTTTACACTACCAGTCACCTCTCGGTTGTCGATTCTGCTCCATCATACTTAGACAAAGGTGGAAGGTCCTCGGTGGTTAGACTCTTACGAGCGCGAAGGATTGTGTCGGTGAGCCAAGAAAAAGTCATGAACGAAAAAAAGTTGGCATTGTCAACAGGCGCCGGTAGTTTGGTCCTGCAAACGCAACGTAGTTTTCCGTATTCATTTCATAGTTTCAAACGCTGTATATCGCGTTGATTCAGTAGTTTTCAAACACAGGACCACGGACCCCAAGCAGTCCACAAAGTGTTCTGTAGGGTCTGCGGAAACCGGTATGCTTGACGTTTATTTTTACATCGTGCAACACGTTTGCTGCACTGTGGCATATACGATCGTTCATCCTTCACTGGCCAGATATTTCATGTGACACAATGGTTTGTCGGGAAATTAGACAAGCTAAAAGTACGGTTGTTGTTAGTCGTAAGTTGATACGTTTTTTTTGTAGTCCAAAATTAAAGTTACAAACTGTTCATGGATCGAATAAAGTAGATGGCAGCACAAGCTTTTTTCTATTTAATTAAATATTTTATGTCAGTCGGAACCTGCGTAGAACTAACAGTTTGTCAATCAAGCTGAAGGTGGTATTTTATGTCGCTATGTTATGAAGTATTTGTCCATTATCCAATACGGCAACATTGTGCACACTTATTCCATTTGCTTTCATAAGCCTTAGGAAAGCCAGGATCTCTACTCTAGTCCACATCATCATGTTGTGAAAATAAACTGGATAACGCAACAATTACTTGACAGACTTGCCTGCAACTTGCTACAGCCGATAGCTCACTTGCAACAAGTGACATAAGTCGCTTTCGTTTACACACTGCTCATATGCAGGTTTTTGTAGATACGAGAAATAACTGTTGAACGTTAGGTGTTGTGCTCGATGACCATCCAATACAGGGAATATGGCTGCAGTTGTAATGGAGCTGTGACCAAACCATTTGAATAATCAAAAATACGCTGACAAAATATTGGGGATCGCATTTGTTTGGTGAAGAATGAAAGGAGTCCCCTGACAAAACTTTGAGAACTAATGAGCTAGTTCGTGCAAAGCTGTTGCATCTGTGTTCGACCCACACCAGCAAAGCTTACTCACAAGCAAAAACGAATAATCAGCTCTACGTCCGCCTATGGTTGCGCACATGAAAACGCTCATCAGGCGTTAACGTCTTATAACAAGTTTCTGCCATAAAAATGTTAAGCCTTTATCATGTTTCATCTTCCTACCTGGAAAATCTTAAAGGCTTAAAGGATTGTAGACTTCTCCAATATTTTGAATGCTTCGCATCTTCAGCGTATGGATCAGCCGTTTCAACTTTATTGCGGTGTTTGTCGTTTGGTTTGCTTAGAGGATTTTTCTTAAAATCTCCGAGTATCTCATTGTTAACGTTCTGTTTTTGATGAGAGTTCTTAGTTTCTGCCATAGTGTGCTTGACACGGCAAAAACGCAAACCTCACATGCCTGCAAAAATGAACTCAACAATTGCATGACAATATAAAAGTTGACTATGCTTCAAACGTGATTTTTAAATTTATTTCATTTACTTCTATGATTATCTGAAAATCAACCTGCTTATTGCACGATGTGCTTATAATGTTTCACAAGATATTCCGAAACCAGTTACACTCGAGGGAATATGGAATAGGGTTTAGTGCACAAAGGTCAACAAATAGCTGTGTTGTGTCTTATAAGCCTTTTTGCAAGATAACTAATCTCATTAATCCATAAAACACCTAAACCGTCTAAACCTCATCAATCCACATAATACGTAAAGTTGCTTTCACTCATTGATCCATATAGTACCTAAGCTGCACATGTGGCTCAGGTGTACTCTTCGTTAAGGCCATACCAGTCCTGTGCGTGCCATGGGAGTGTCGACGTCGAGGGTGAAGCTGAGTAAAGAGCAGTTTGACGTAACATACAAATACTTTTATCTTAAGTCAATATCTGACTTGGAAGCGCTTTTGCTTGAACATGTCACATATGCTTCAACCAACTAGTTACGTTTGCATTTAAGAAGCAATGCCTGCTGTTGCAGAACTGACACATTCTCCGCTAAAGATTAGATATATTTACCTGATCTTAATTTCATAGAGAAAATTATCTTTGAAGCAATTTCAGCTGCTTTTTTTGCGAAATGACACTTTGCTTCGTTCAGTATGCAGTAAAATATTTTTTCGCTAGGGCGGCATAACCAGAGCGCGCTTTGATAATGCCCCTAAAACAACCTTCGTTGTATTTTATCATGGTGAAGGAGGTTTGCTGCACTAGCAACAGTAGGGCAATCAAGCTTCTCAAAATATATTTTTTCGCACTGACTCAGGCCCGTAGCCACAGGGGGGGCATTCTGCGCAAAGGGTAATGCCATCCCAAATTGTTTCGTTCCCCGTAATTTTGTTGTGTCCAGAAAATTTTTTATTAAAACATATAATAAAAACAAAAGTTTTCCCCCTTAAAATTTTTCCACCAAACCTTAAAACCTGGCTACGGGCCTGCACTGACTGCTGATGTGATGTTTTGGCTATCTTATTACTTGTTTCAAGATGATATATTTATGTTAATGGCTGGCAGGTCTTTCTTCTTTTCAGTTTCTCGTGTGTGTTTCAATTTGTACTAACGTTTGATTCATGTAGCTTTAGGATCTGCATCTGCTGTTTTTGCATATCTTTGCTTGCACGCAGGGTTGCCAGATGAAATTTCAATAAAAGCCAAACAATGCTAAAAAGAGGCCAGAAAAAGGCCAAACCGACTGTTTGAAGGTCAGAAAAAAAACAAACTTTATTTGCGGTATTGCCATTCCTTTGTCACAAAAACATCTAAGTTACAAGAATATCAAAAACATTTTCTTCGAAATTAGGATTAAGTCTTGCTTGGCATTGTACTGGACCACCGATCTTCTCTGACTTTCCATGTTTTGTGAAGTTGCACACTTTGGGCACAATGGTATCACAGTTTGCATACTGATCCATCGGTAGCTTTCTGCACGGAAGTCTCTCCCATTCACTCCTGCCTGTACTTACGATCAGAATCATAAAAGCCCTTCCACTTCGACTTAATTATCGCATTTCTGTCGCGGAGACGCAGACCTGTCTGCAAGCACTGAGTCTGTTTGTGCTTACAACACAATAGACACTACACAGTGCAGTGAGTGCACACATGTCCAGTGATTACGCAAAAACTTAATTTCGATTCTAGCATCCCTCAAATATTACTAATATTGGAATTCGGGCGTCTGATATAGCATTTATTGCAAATATTTTGCAAGTGTGTTGCCGAAAAAAATGGAATAGCAACATTTTACTTCATAAGAAGCTATTTCTACGTAAAAAAGGCTCAAAAAAGCCAAAGGCCAACTAAAATTTTTTAGGTCAACGAACTTGAAACGAGGCCGAATTTCTTAAATTTGGCCTAAAAAGACCAATATGGCAACCCTGCTTATAGGGTGTTGTGTAATGATGTAAGACGTCATGTGTGCGTGCCAATTATTAATTAAATGAAGGTAATTCAAATATGTGTCAGATTGCAGCTTGGCTGTTATGTAATTCTGAAGCTTGGTGAAGAGCAAGCATCCACTGTTTGCCGATGTACTTGCACCTAACCATCCTAAAACTTTTCACGTCAGTCACGGCACATGAAATTCTGTTAAAAGTGGATGCTGCCGACATTGGGAGGTATGCAGTGGTGGGATTCAAATTTTTATGAAGAGGTTCTCTTACTCCATGACTCACTAACAACATGTTCTCTCATTATCACAGTCTCCAGAAACCAACCATGCCGGTTGGCCCGATATAAGTGCAAAGGTTGATCTTTGTGTTGCCAACTGGTAGAGTTTAGCAAGAGAAATGTTTGAGTTTAGTTATTTTCCGAAATTTTAGTCTTGTTTTTCACCATTGAAAGTTAGCAACAGGTCTATGAGAGGTTTGCCAAAATAGGTTATAAGTAAAAGGTGTTCATAGCGAAAAAATTAGAACCCCTGACTTAAGCCAACAACCTGTTCTCAGGATTAAGAAAATTCCAAGAACAGGTTCTTTCCAACCGATCTAATCCCATCACTGGAGTTATGGTCGGGGGAACTGGACCACCAGCTACTTTTATTTGGGTTCCGAGATACAGGTGATCCCCACTGTAAAGTATATAATCTTCAAAGTGTTGTTCAGTGCCTTATATTTTTGGTAGGCAAGCTTATTTTCATCTCAGTTTTGTTGTGTGGGTGTACCGTATATGCATCACTCCAGAGTTAACTGATGGCCTGGCACAAAATATATGCCACAAAATAATGAACTGCATGTTTGTAGTAAGGAAACTTGCAAAGGCAATGACACACTACGACATTCAAAAGAAGGTCTGACAATTTGTAAAAGTCCGAGCAAAGCACACACTAAAGCGAAAAACATTTTTCCTTTTCGGTTGACGTAGCCTTAGTTATACCTCTGATGCCTTTCATTACCAGCCGTATTTCCATTGGTTTCACCACTGGCGGCTTTTTTAGTAGAAAGAAATGAATCAAAAAGCGACCACAATGAAAGCCAGCCAGGAACAACAGTTATCTTCAATTCACCATGTGGTCTGCTCTGACAGGTGGACAGATGATAAATGTAAAATACATGTGAAATGATGCAAGCACTTTGGCGGCTAAACGGTAAGACAGTAAACTTGAATGAGGCTGCTGTTTTGCATATCGCGACGTCTATACGTGGTAAGTGACACTGAAACTCGTTTTGGGTTTCATATCACCTCTTTACTAAACGTATTCGCGTTGTGGAGTTGTTAAATTTGCGCTTTGCAACTAGGCACACAATTACAGGTGACATGAAGGGACTCCGGCAAGTGGGAGCATGCCGGCCTCCCCTGCCCTTTCGAAAGGGGACCACGGGGGATGAGATGCCTTTTCATAACAGTAATTTCATGTTATATCAAGATCGACTTGAAACAAATTTATTGCAGCTATTCGCGCAACCAGAAAATTCACAATGGTTTTCTATAATTTCTGTTATTATTTGTGAGGTCAGCACTGTTGCTGTACAGAAACAAGAATAGTTAGCAACGAATTTTTTTTTTAGTTTTCATTGCCCTCAACTCTTTTACTGCTCTATTGTCCTATTGCTGTTCCGGCGTCCCTGGTGACATGGACTTGATTTTTCGACATTGTCCATATTCCTCTCAGTTTTCGTGAACTTTAGCATGGGCAAGCTTATGAAAATGATTAAGATTGTGTTTTTTTTTAATTGACGACGCCACGCATTCAACTTTTGCATACACTCAACTTGTTTGGTATATCAATATGCAGTAGCAAATTTTTATTCCCCCTTTCATACTGTAGTTGCAGCACAGCATAGGAAAACACGAAAACGACACTTTTGTCAAACAACTTAAGCGATGCAGTTATAGCAGTTTTCTCTGCATCTAGGAGCATGTGAACAATAATAGCTTTTCCTCCTGGCTGGTGAGCGCGTTGTCATAATGCACAGTTCTTCTCCTGAGCAACTTCCAGTCACTTCCGAGCTTCAGAAATAAGCCAGGCAGTGTACATTCGCTGATGATTGATGACTTGAACAAGAAAATCGCACTATACTGATTTGGGAAAAAGTGCTAGAATAGCTTCTTCTTCACAAGCCTCCTGGCTTCCAACACAACTTACCACACTCTTTCTCACCGACGAAAATTCACCGTTTTTGGCATGATAATATTCGCATGCGTATAGCTTGAGATGATAAGAGTTTACCAAAACGTTGATGGATGAATCTGAACTCTGTTTTGTTTGCCGACATTTCTCACTTCCCCTTTGAAGGCCTGGCAACTTTTGTCACAGCGGTGATTGTTCTGCTTTGCTCAATTCACACTACAATTGTTCGCTACAACCAGAACCAGTGTTATAGATAATTTGTCAAGCGTAATGTCTGGTGTCACAAAGCTTTCATTGCATTTGGCTTGAGTTAAGACCTTTTGAAGCAACAACACAAAATACATAGATTTGTTTGCATTTACGTTACATTAGGACTAAACGTTTGAAAGATTCCAATTAATTCAAAACACTGTGACCTTGCGCCACAAAATCGACCGCAAAGCACCTTGTAGAAACGCTGCTACGACTGCTTGTGCCCTTCGCTCGGCTCAATGCTCAGCTGTGACTAGAGCAGAACTTGCTAGGAGGATATATCACTGTACATGTTTTCTTTGGCTTTAACACTTGTAAAAGTCTCTTCACCTTTCCTTGTACGGCAGTTGTTAATGATTGTGACGAGATGTTTTACACAACACCGGAAGTATTGCTGTTGAGTGGTTACGAAAAATGCCAGCGGCCTTGTGCAAACAAAGAATTACTGTTGGACAAATGCGCTTGGCCTTTTTAGAACGAACGTGGTAAAATCACATCAGAGTTATCACTAATTCATATGGAATCACGTTGAAGTTTTAGAGTGAATTGGAGTCTTTCCATGTTTGCAAATAAAATAAGAGCCTCCATTTGATACAGGCCTATATATATACAATCCTTTGAGCCTTGATCCAAAAAAAAACTCCCTTCAAGCGCTTTGAAGTTGAATCTAACTTGCGGGAAACAATCTTCTGTGTCATAAAGCAATGCTTCCCACATTTTATTTACTTGTGTACCACTTTTTCGTTTCTTACAGAGTTCTAAGAACACCTTCATTAGGGTGCATCATAGTTGCCAGATGCATTTTGTAAAAATACAGGCCATTTCGATTTGTCAAAAGCGCTAGATCTAAGCTGTGTCGTAATTCGTAAACAGCACAGGGAAAACAGAGCGACAATCATTATTGTTAAGACACAATTAATAATGTGCCTGTATTTTGGATGGCTCATTACATTTCTGTGTGTGCGTGACGCGAAAATCGCACCAAGGATTGCATCAATAGCAGCAAATAAACTTCGCTGAAAGAACTGTCCTGACAAGATTCACTACCACAGTCATTATAATTTGTGAAATTCGGCGTTAGTTCTTTCGAAGTCGCAGCAAATTTTTTATTTTCAAAATACCGGCTTCAGGCACTGATTTTCAAAATACCGGCCTTTGCTAAGTTAGCAGTAAAATACCGGCCAGGCCGGTGAAATACCAGCCATTTGGCAACCCTAGTTCATCAGGAGCCCTCGACTTTTTTCAAACAACTTCTACGTTGTGTTAAAGTGTTGCATTTTGGTAAAAAATGAGACCTCTAACATTTTGTCGCAATTGGTTGATGTTTAGGGGTGCATCGGGACTCCCAAAATTTGACCCGGGGACGAAACTTGCAAATAATGAAATTTTGCCATAACTTAGTAACTACTTGGAGTAGGAACATGATTTTGGTGTCTAACCCTACTAAAATACATACCGGCTATCCATTAAAGCTATCATAAAGACCTAAAAGGTTAAGCAATTTCCATTTGCAGTGATTTTTACTGAAATAAATCAAAAATATGCGTTTTTCACAAGAATGTTTAAAAGCTTGTCACGTATTCTTCTTCTTGGACAAGTCTTAAGCCGTGGTGGGTTTTGCCAGTGATGTGTTCGAATCATATTTGTCGAGTCACAAGCCCTTCGAGTCGGTAGTGCCCAATGTTGTTTCAGCACGTTTGTTATCAGGTTGCTTAGATCTAAGTATACATTTGGTGAAAGAAGTTTTTTATCTTTTATTTTAGTTCTCTTCTTCACTATCAGTCAATTCACGCAACTCCAGCCTAATCCTGCTGCAACAAATATAGCCTATCTCCTTCTATGTCACATGCCCCAACAAAAGACTCAAAGTAAAAGTATGAGGCGACTGCCATGATCGTGATTGTAAGTACTTCATTAAACCACGATATATTGTACAAAGTGTTGTGTGCTGCGGGCCCCTCAGTGAAAAGCTGAGACTCAGCTCTAACTCAGTGTTACAGGTGGAACACTTAATCCTGAAAATCTAGCATAGCACCTGCCACGAGGCACAGTCAAAATAGAAAATTGACTCGAGTCACGCTATCACTGGGTACTGCTACTACTGTTTACGGTGAAATAAGCAAATATGTGTGAAATTTCGTGAGAAACAGATCAGTGTGCAAAATTGTAACAATAAGACAAGCAGTGTATGACCTCCAATGCCCGTGCTGAGAAAAGGCAATATAAAAAATTTATATAATCATCAACATGATACAATTGTCATTATTGCATTTCTTCTGTGTCACAATACACAGCAAAAAGACACAAAAATTCTAAATGTCTAGTGCGTTCACAAGACACAGCACAAAAAGTTCTAAATTCTCTTTCTCTTATGATGCAAGCTTGGATGTTTTCTAGTTTCGTTCCACCACTTGTACCAAATTCTGTTGTAAGAACTTGTAACGAAAATGCCATCAGGGTTTGCAACTTGACCAACGAGAAGAGTACAGAATACAAGTTTAAAACATTTTTGTGAAAAACAAAAAATTCTGATTTATTTTTGTGAAAATCACTGCAAATGGAAATTGCTTAACCTTTTAGGTCTTTCTGATAGCTTTAATGGATAGCCGGTATGTATTTTAGTCGGGTTAGACACCAAAATCATGTTCCTACTCCAAGTAGTTACTTAGTTATGGCAAAATTTCATTATTTGCAAGTTTCGCCCCCCGGGTCAAACTTTGGGAGTCCCGATGCACCCCTAAACATCAACCAATTGCGAAAAAATTTTAGAGGTCTCATTTTTTACCAAAATGCAATACTTTAACACAAGGTAGAAGTTGTTTGAAAAAAGTCGAGGGCTCCTGATGCACCCTAAACTTCATTTAAAAAAACTTCTAAACTCACATGTAAAAATGAAAAGCAATAACGTTTCTTTAGGCTGTTGCAACCTCTTGATTGGCGTTGCGTTGAATGTGCCACTGTCATTCACCACGAACTGGATGTGCGCGAAGAAAATACCCATCTTCGTTGCGCGGCCAAGAAATAATGGAGTGATCGTGGCGTGTAATCTCTAATGATACGAGCAAGTGAACGATTGAACGTAAGGACTAGCATACGCGAAGAGTGATCATGGCATGTGATATCTATTGTTGCTTGCTGCCACGGTGCGAAGCTTTGCGCACATGCCGCTCGAGCTTTCAGATCGCAACAAGATGGTGCTGTGACCAAGATATGAAGGTTGTGCCAGGTGCAACCTTCACAAAACGAACGTGCGATCGGTGCGGTTCGTTGTAAAAAGGAGGAAATGTTGTTGCAAACTCTCGGCTGGCGTTGCGTTGAATGTGCGATTCATCGCGAAAGGGATATGCGCGAAGAATAACACCCATCTATATGTGGCGCGAACAATCAGTAATAGAGTGATCGTGGGGGTAATCTCTGATGATACGAGCATGTGAATGATTGAACGTAACGACTAGCATACGCGAAGAGTGATCATGGCGTGTTATCTCTACTGTTGCTTGCTACCACAGTGTGAAGCGTCTTGCACATGCCGCTGGGGCTTTCCGATCGCAACAAGGCCAACTGGATAGCATTGAAAAGGATAGCCTACAGCAGGCCTGCACAACTCAGAAAGCTCGAAGGGCCAAATTGGTCAACATAAACTCGCCGCGGGCCGCAAAAGTCTATTTCGTCATAGTGTGGAAGAAATTCTGAAAGGACAAGTAATTATCCGAAGTCGGGCTTT
>JGI24159J19872_10007099_pt1 | contig 14659 bp, 8 predicted proteins | sample Ectturendosymbi4_FD_19872 | JGI IMG/M metagenome (IMG submission 19872) | reverse complement strand
CTTTGCTTGCAATTTTCAGGACTGAGGATGAGTAATTTTACGTGAAATCGATTTCCTATTAAAAATTTGCTGATCGATTCCTTGCTTACACCCATCGAGGAAAGCACATACCAATGGACTAGATTACCTAAAAGAGATTCACGGTTTGGTGGCTATGATGTGTGGCGGCCAGAACATGGCGCCACATGTAAATAAATGGTCACCGCCCATGAGTAACAAGTCACTGTGATAGTCACCACAAGCAAATTATCGTAATTCTCTTATCCCTATATAATGATAGTGCAACGTAGTAGAGCGAACTCGTCGAGGGAGCTCTACTGCTGGTTGCTTTCCTGTTAGTCAATGCCCCGAATTGCCATCTTTCTCTTGTGCTTGCCTCAGTAGTTCAAGGCGATGCAGTCAACTGCAACAGATGCCGCTGACAATTTGGCCTTCTCTCTCCTCCATGAAAGAATAAAACTTGCCCTAACCCCTGTTACTTGTAATCTCTATGTGCATATCAATTCACCATGCTATAGTAAACTCTTGTTCTTTGTATAAAAAGATAAAGGTCGCAGTGCTTAACGTTGTATTAATAAAATCATGAGTGAATACAATCCTGTTGTGATAAACTGAGCGGGTCGAGCAAAACCTGCGGGTCTAAATTTTTTAATTGTTAACTTGGGCGTGCCATGGACACTTCCTATTAACCAGTGCTCTCGCGTAGTTGTCCTAAACGTGTGCTATTCTTCTTTAGAAGGGAACTGCCACACTCGCCATCAAAGGGTTTTATAGTTTTTTGCTCTATAGCGCCACCTCCCGATCGCATTTTGTTTGCTTCCGAGCGTCATCGGCTTCACATCAGCTTCCATCAATACAATTCTACCTCCGGCGAAGCTCAGAGAACACCAACTTGCCCAAAATTTTCCTGCTGACAAACTCTCCGTCCCGTTACCATTGTCTTTCCGCAGAAAGCGGTTTTCCACATCATATTGAAAATCCAAATTTTAAACGTCAATCAAATTTGGTTTTCCAACAGCATTTCGTTAATGCCAAATCTGTTGTTCAATATGACCCCTTTTCAGTAGATGTACCCTGAATCGCTCGCGCTCGCCTGGCTACGTGTTAAAACTCACCGGACGTTCAAACTAAACGTGGGAAACATCAAGTAAATGTGGAGGGTAAGTAAGAAAAGTTTCAAAAACTGGCTGCCAATATGTTGCATATTTTTTTTAGAAATACTCTGATCTGACATTTAACTTTTGTCAAAAAGCTCGTATAATAAAAACTTCTATTGTTAGAGCAGTTGGTTAAAACAACCAAAAAAAACTGTTTTGTTTAGTTGAATCAAAAAATTGGCTAAAGCAACCAATTTTTGCTAACATTAGTAACCAATCCAGATTTAGACTGTACGCGACTAATACTGGCGACATTTACTGATTTTTCAAATCAGTTCAAACAAAATGTTAGGTCTAAATCACCAAAAACTTTTAAATAGACAATGCCTTGATAAAATCAATTCTTCTACTTCCTGAATTTTTATCGTATAATTATCAAAATCTCTTATGAAGAAAAGTTGGTGTAGTCTACACAATTTACGCTTAACACATGATCAATCAAAAACATTGTAATAGTAATTTTTTGTAATCACACCCTCAACCTGATGCTTGCACATTGTTTACATTACTTACACATCCGTCACTTGCCTTCTCTCATATAATAGATTTTGGTAATATAAATGAGGCATAGTAATGCCACTGATCTTTAAGAAAGCTGAAATATAGAAAATCCTTAGCATTTAAAAGTGTTCCAGCTATTGAGCAAAACAGTGATTGGAAAAAAATTCTTTTTACTCCAACAGAGACTCTGCCCAAATAATTTTTTATCAAACTTTCAAAGAGAGGACAGACGTCACGTTGCACAGGAGCAATGTATTAGCTTATCCATAGAAGTTTTGGAAGACTGAGGTTTTTTCGTTATATCGGACTGCTATTCACCATTAGCGATTTTTTTCAAGAAGTGTCGTTATCACTTTTGAAATCGGATAACTTATGAAAAGAATCAATGAATCATTTATGCAGTGATGTTTTGGTCCAACAAGGTGGCATTTCCGGAGGAGAAATCGTTACTGCAAATAAGAATGACAAGCGAAGGAGCTGCATATAAAAATTGGTTTCGTTTACTGACATTGCTCTGCAGTGACAAAACAGTGGACGATAAAATGGCCTTATATTGCGAATGTTGTTTTCCAAATAGTACAAAATTATGGTGAATAAAGTTACTTTCTTAGGTTTTATGGGGGGGATCGCCCCCCCTGGATCCGCCCCTAAACATGGCTACTGGTATTGAATTACTAGTAAGCTTTTCAAGAAACCGTGGCTGTACAGGGATGCATTTGGCCGCAAATGCAAAAAGAGAATGCGTCTCATTCTCTGTAGAGTCGAAATCTGCAAGCATTGATTTTGCGTATTACGTTGATCTTGTTGGACTGCATTAGACCAGTCCCGTTTGAAGGGTTTGAATCCACCAGCAAATTTTTGATAGAAAATCGATTTCACGTAACAATACGCATCTTCAGTCCTACAATATTTTTAAAATAGTTTCATAAGATTGTAGGACTGGAGATGCGTACTATTACTTGAAATTGATTTCTATTAAAAAATTTGCAAATAGATTCAAACCCTTCACCTCTGTCGAGACTAGTTACTTGCATTAGGCCTTTTTATGAAAATTGAACGGACAAACTTGCTGTTGATTTGCGCGGCCTGCGTGTTTTGAAATATTTTTCACTTGCCTGAAGAATGAGATGCAACATCATTCGAACAGTAAGCAAATGCTGAAAAAGCTAACAGCCTCCGAGAATGTTCATAAAGCTTTGCTCGTCCAACTTGTGACGTTGGTTTTGTTGCCAATTGCCTACGTAATAAAGTATAACTTCGGTCATATATACAACTTTAACACGCGAATCGCCAGTCATGGTTAGTGGAGGGAGGTAAACAAAAACCTGGGGTTCACCCACATAAAGACTTGAAAGAAAGTCATTAACCATTCCCAGTTGGAGTCACCAACCGCCTTCCCATGTAATAGTTGATTCGGTGCTACAGTCAGAAGCTAGCGTCCATAAAAAAAGTTCATCTTTAGGATTTATACATTACAAACACTTAGACAGATTGGAAAAGCCACTCTAGAGCAGGCGTATGCCTACCTAGTTATCATGAATCAGCTGAATGACGAAACAGCTCTAGCGTACCATACCAATCGCTTGGATAAGCTTTTCCGCTGACGCTTCCTAATTCCATATTGCTCTACGTCGGCCGTGAGGTTGTCAGCACAGTCTACGCTGCAGCCGTGCCGTTATGAGCCAAGAATGCGCGACGCAGCGCTGCCAGAGATTTAGTGAGTGGGTTCATTCAAGCTGAAGGTTAAACAATGAAAATCTAGAATCCGTCTAGGTGTTTGCAGTCAGAGGTCAGAATGTTTGCTCTGTCAATTGGAGAATTCGTCGCAGACGGTGAATATTGTACCGTGCGCTTATTATTGATAGGCCTTTGTTTTCTTCGAAAAACCAGCAGTCGTCATTCTGTGGTGGGTTTGGATAGCACCAGAATTACTCTCCATCTCACGTGAGGTGTTACGAGGTTGTGAGCCCGATTTGACCAACTATGTTAGTCGGGTTTCAACAGCATTTTTGACACGCTTCTTCCAGAAAACTGAGAGAAGTTACCACTCTGCAGGTTGTGATTACGCGATTTGTCAGCGCAGCGTCCGGGTATGAGAGCAAATTATTTCGCTGCTGATCGTGAAGAATGGAAGCAAGTGCTCGATGAGTAAGTTACCAGATTGTGTCATTCTTCCGCGTTATTCACTCGAAGAGGAAAAGCCACTGTCGTGTGGCAAATGATTTCTTGGTAGCACCGCTTTGCTACTCAGTACTGCAAAATCGCAGCTTGTAGGTCGATAAACTTAGTTACGCTATACCAATATCTGGAAGCTAAAACGCCCTCAGTCATTTTAATAACCTTCCCACTGCCTTGGAACATGCTCAGATAATGAGCAAGGGTAATTCCGTCATGTCTCTGATGCCTTACGGGTGAAATTTTGCAGCAGTCGCACCCTTCTGCTTTAAACTTTGTTCAAGGTTTCGACCAGTTCGCATCACAGCTATAGCACTATGTTTCCGAATCATGTTCGAATACTTTTTCTGCATTGGAGAACTTCAGAAGGGAAATAGTACCCGTTCCCTGACCGCCAGCCCGGCCACATCACCCAGCATTACCGAATTCGTATAGATCTGGGTGTTCTGACAGACTTGTGTTACGGCCTGTTAGAACATCAGTTTATTCAGGTTGGCAAAATCAAATGACTTGTGGAATCTGTTTAAAATCGAATACCTTCTGCTTCTGGCAATGAGCGTTTTAACCAAATTCGCGGGTAGAAAATGTGATAAACTAAAAGCCGATGTCAAGCGAAATTTTTGGCTTCACGCCATGTGCGCATGCACCGAGCAATATTCTACACATGAAATACGCTGAAAAAAACTGATGATTAGGGCTTAGGGTTTGGTGTTTAGGTGTGTAGGTTTACGATTTGGGTTAGGGTTAGAAAAAAAATAATTGAGGTCTAAGACTAAGTCCAATATTTTTCAGTGGTCGTGGTTGTTCTCGCACCATAGTTTGTTGTGGGTGTCTGACATGTAAACAAAAAGTTTTAATTTACACAACACACATCAAAAAAGCAATCGCCAAACTTTATCCTTTACTCTGAGAAAAGAAATAACTGAAAAACAACAATAGGTCAGAAATTTCGCAGAGGTCAGAAATTTCGCTTGAAACCGGCAACTTCACGAAGAGTTATTGTCAAGTGCGCGACAATTTGCGACCTACGCGAAATGCTGAACTTTTCAACGACATTTTCGTTTACGAAACGTCACCGGGGTTGCAGCACCATTTATCAACCTGCCCCTTTCCCACCTTCAGAGTAAAGGTTCGCTGAACTCTCTTGCTGTGTTTGACGCAACAGTGTAATCGCAAATATTCGGGAACAAAGATCTCCATGAAGAGAAAGAAGTTTATCCGTAATTTGTAATGTGCTGCCTCTGGTGGTCCCGCTCACGTTGACCAGTTTCTAGATTAGGGGTTCGCAAAGGTTTTCTGATTGCGTGATGTGTACTACCTGGGAGTTTTTTGCTTTGCTATCGCTGCGCACCACCTGTTTTAGGAGAACTTTATTTAACCAAACAAATAAATTAACCGAAAGCAAGTTAATGCGAATTCTCTAACTGTTTTTCTCCGCAAACTGGTTTATGCTGGACAGAACGTCGCTCAGAGCGCATCGGAAACCATGTCCAGGCGCAGCAAGACGGTTCCCGCTCTTGGACACGGTGACCATCATGGACAATGGTTTTTAGTTTACTAAATACTTCACTAAATTTGTTCAAAACAGCAGCTGTTTAAATCAAGTAGCCGTGAATAATATTTGACTACAAGGGGATTCATTTATCATTGAAAGATACTTGTAGTTTGCCTCAGTTGCAATACTAGACTTCATAAATTTATCTCACACTAAGCTTTGCATATGACCTGGAAGCTGCTCGTGTACCACTTGGAAACCACTAGAGCAGGGGTGCGTCTCCTGCGGTCGTGAATATGTCATCAAATTATAAGTTGCGGCTGCCGTGCACCAATAAAAACTCTTTGTCTACTGCGTGAGGACACAATACTTAGTAGAAAAACGACCAGACAGACGTATGGAAGCAAGCTAGGCTGAGTGTGCGGAAGCAGAACAGAAGCGATGCAAAAGAACAAAAACATCTTGAACTCACTGGCGGCCGTAATTCATAAAAATAAATGTAATTCGGCCGGCAACAGCGAAAAGGTTGTGCACCCCCGTTCTGGAGGTACGCGTTCCACAGTTTCAGAACCAGAGACTGCTCATCTCTGTGTTGAGACTGCAAATTTTAAGAACAAAAGAAAAGGGATTGTTTTCACGGTGTAAGAGAAGCATGTTTTCTTGGATACGCGTATACGGTGGTTGTTAAGGAAAACTACATTTTTTTCAGCTTTTCACTGATTGAAAGAAAGCTACCAGACGAGCGCTGACAATAAAAAAACATCAAAGCACTGACAATAAAAAACATCAAACAAGTTTTGTCGTAAAAAATGAAGACATTATGCTAACCACCAGCTGCAAACAAAAATTTGAAAAGCAGGCAATACAACCCAAAGTCATAAATAGCAAATGAAGGAGAACCTTTGCCAACATGAACGAAATATTCCCATGACATTTCAATTGAACAACACATTACAGAAACACAAATTGTTAAATCATACACGTAACAATCACTCACACAACACAGATTATGATGGGCAAGCAATGGGTGAAGAGTATAGGCATGTGCAGATGAGCAGGTGAACCATGCACTTAGGTGAGGCAAGTAAGCAACAATATAAAAGGGTTATGAGGCCGAGAGCAATGCAATAGGCATAACATTTCCCCACAAAAGCAATGGCGAAAACAATTTTTGTCCACAAAAATCATGGAGATGTAATTCAATGTATGTTTATCAGCAAAAATAAGTGCCGCTTGATAAGAAAAGCAAGCTAACATTGTCACGGGATCATTGGGCCTTTTTCAATTACCGGCAAATGAAGGCAACAGCATCTAATAAAAGAAAATAACGTCCGATTCAACTCTGCTCTTACCTCAAAAAGGAATACCGTAACCCAGGGTTGGGAAATTAGCGGCCCGCGGGCCACATGTGGCCCGCCACAGCGTTTTCAGTGGCCCGCGGAAGCATTCAGAAAAAATCATCAAGTCTGATATTTCCTCCAACTTCGATTCTATTTCTGCTAGAGGAGTGTTTGTCAATCAGAGATCGAGAAGTTTCTTTAGAGAACGCAAAGATTTCAACATACCGATAATATGTTCAATTTGTCATTTTCTTTTATCACTTCAGTCCAAATCGTAAAATCTGGTCATCGCAATGAATTCGCTTCGCGGAGCAGCTTGTTTGTTGTGTATACCGTAAGTTGCTACGTACAAATTAATAGCATCCGAGTTAACAATTAAAATAGCACAATATGTTGCAAAATATGTTTGGCAATGTATGCATCCGAAGTCGCAACCTGAAGAGCAGTGCCGGCTCGTGGTAAAAATTGCCGGGAAGGCTGCTAAATCTCATCTCTGGTTGAACATACAGGATTGTCGCCCTGGCTGTTTCTATAATTAGTGGCGTTTCCAGTCACTCCAGCAGTCCTAATCTTATCAAACTCATAATTTTCAGTTGTCCTTATTGATACATAGAAAACATTCACTTCAGTTTAATGAAACCAGACCCCAACCCTAAAGCGTAAACACGAACACAAAAGAATTAAACTGGTCCCCCAAAAGTATGACGCAACCACCAAAGCTGCAAAGGCGAGAGTCGAACCCAGCACCACTCGCATACTAAACTTGGAACATTCCGCTCGACTACTAAGACCTAGACTAGAGCCACTTTCTTTGAGCTGGTACTTTAATCATGTTCTTTCAAATGAAGTTTAAATTTTCCAAAAAATGTCAAACAGTTTATGATTTTACACAAAATTTCTGTTTTTTTTAACTGGATTGTTATGCCTTTCCAGTAAAAGTTTGTATCCTGAATCAGTTACACTACAGCTGCAATGTTCACCTAAACCAAAACATAAAAGGTCTACTTGAATGCTTATAGGCTTGCCAGATTTCTCATGCTTCAAAATTTTCACATTTCAATGTTTTAAATCAGTCACATCTTTTGTTGTCCAATAATGATATCCACCAACTAGCCTATTGCCGTACATCTTCAAACGCCAACCCCAGACAGCTCATCAGCTTAGCGTACTGTTGCAAGCTGCACTGGTGCAGATAAACGAAGGGCTGTATTTTCGCAGCCCGAGATTGGCGACAAGATTTGAATCCAATGCCGCCAATATCGCCAAAGTTCTAGTAAAAGCATTGTTAAAATAAATTATGAAATTCAATATCCAAGAAAATAGGAAGTAAAAAACAGTCAAGATCACATTTCCTACGTTTTTTCTTTAAAAATTCATCGTCAAAATAACAAAAACGCTTTGCAATAGGCGGATATACCACTATGTTTCTAGTAGCCAATTGTTTGGTTTCTTTCCTTTAGGGCTGTCCCGAAGACAGACCCGAAATTACCAAATTCATCGGTAAGTGTGCTGAAAACGTTATCGCATAAGCGGCGTCGTTGGAAAAGAGCGAAACATTGGTTTTGTTGGATTCCTAGGAAACGTAGAGCCAAAATGGTGTCGGAAGTACCGAAAATGATTGTATTGTGAAATTACGTAACTAAATCCACTGTTAAGACGACTTTGGCCGTTTGGCGGAATCTTTCGCCGTGCATTTTTCAGGGAGGGCTGCAACCCGTCTAGACGAGCCACCCCTGCTGAAGAGCATATACATCTTTCCGTCGTCAGACCACCGTTGCAAATGATTCTCTTAGTTTTATCATCCACAATCCTGCGTGTCTATTGTCGATATCCGAGGTGAAGTAAACCACAAGCGGTATATTGCTTGTGTCAGTAGACGAATTTGGTCGTTCTTGTTTTGAAACATTTGTAGTCTGATACCAGCACAGGTTATTATTGTGAAGTTGCAGCAAGCAGTCAGGTAGAAACATATTCAACTGCAATAGTATTATGATACTTACATTTCTATTCTTATCATGGACAAGAAATGCAAGTATTTTGATGAGTATTTGGATTCTGGTTTCACGTCCATAGTTGGAAAAGCACAGTGAAGCCATAGTGTGTTTTGTGCAACGTTGTTTTCAGTGCTGATGCTGAGTTTGTGAAACCCTCAAAGTTCATACAGCATTTAGAGCTAGCTAAAGCCTTCCAACACGTCACAAATAATTTATTCTAGTTTTAAATCAATTGTTGTCCAAGATAGCCTACAAGCAATTTGTTGTGACGCAGTAGTCTACAATCAGGAAGGAACTGTTGCAACCTCTCCGGTGGTGTTGCGTTGATTGTATGATTCACCACGAACGGGATATGCGCGAAGAAAAAAATATATCTATGTGGCGCGAACAAGCAATAATAGAGTGATCTCTATTGTTGCTTGCTGCAACGGTGCGAAGCTTTGCGCACATGCCGCTCGGGATTTCCGATCGCAACAGAACGTGTTGTAGTGGTATAAAGTCTCTCAGTGACAAGTCTACAAAACCTTCGAAATCGATACGGCATTTAGAGACAAAGCATCCCAATCACCTCTCAAAGTGGCCCCCGAGTCAAATTAATTGCCCACCCCTGCCGTAACCAATACGCTCAAACCAAATAACGGCATGCTACATCTGATGGTCCAGACGACACGTTCTAGACGTATTTTGGCATCGCACCTGTATTACGGGTTGATTCTCGATGATTGCATGCGGCAACATTTATGACAGAAGTAGTGCAGAACTTATTTCTTAAAAACTGTGTTTGGATGCCTGCACTTGAACCAATGCCGTGGCATCGTTTTCTTGGATAAGATTTTTTTAATTTTCTGCTGAAATAAACACACTGCTCTAAGCATAATTGAGTAAAGTGAATCTCCGTTTTATCCATATCTGTTTCGCATTGTTTGCTACGTTTATCACTAAACGTAACTACCGTTACGTTTGTGTTACTACCGTTACGAACGGTAAACGTAACTACCGTTACGTTTGAACTGTTATTTTGTGGATCAAAAATTGAAACGATGTCCAAGACACTAACTTTACATCGTCAAAATGTGATTTCGGGAAAGTGCATGTCATTTCACTTGTCACGAACAAGGTAGTATTATAATGAATATCACGGCCAAAGCAAACGATACAAATGACATATTGCAAATGTTTCGATAACTCCTGTTATCGAAACGTTTGCAATATGTCGTTTGTATCGTTTGCTTTGGCCGTGATATTCATCATAAGGCTATTCAGCACATCCGCTTTTCGTGTACCAAGGTAGTATTACCTTTCCCGCTTGTTTGATTTTTATCAAGAGACGACATGTAAAATCTTTGGGTTCTTGAAAAATATTTGACAAGTAACAACGTAATTTGCTGGCGTTGAGAAGGCAAATAGCAAAAATGCCATTCTGTGTGAAACTGCCTTGCGTGAACTTTATTGCTACATTTCGTTAGATTTTGAAATGAGCAGGAAGTTAGCTTAAACGGGTGATAATCTGGAAACAAGAATTGACTATATGTCCTCGATTGCGAACTGCGAGCTCCTCACAATTTTGACTAAGGTGCCATGTTGTGAAAATGTAAGGACGTTTTAGTGAGAGCTAACGTTTCAACTCAATGAAATTACTGTTGTAGTTTCTGGATAATAAAGGCAAGAAATAGTGTGGTAAGCTTGTTTGATTAAATCGGAAAACGGTAATTAACTGGGACAATGATCTTCAAACTGTCTCCTCGTGGTGGCTCGGCTGCGAGAAGAGCATTATGACAAAAAGAGAGGAAAAGAGAAAAACTGCGTTTTTGAAAAAAAAGACGTGACCGCAACATACAAAACGTGCCGTTGCCAACGTATTTAAACCGGCTTGTGTTATTTTCGGTTGGATTTGGCTTTCGCACGTTTTCGTTGCTGCAGGCAGGTTCTTACGATATGCTGAGTCTGGCAGCGAACATGGTTATTAAAGTTTGAATGTCGTTGAGTAAATGCTCTTGGCGTTTTATGATACAACTTGTCGATGCTCCAGGGGCACACAAAATGAAAATGTAGGTGGAAATTAAAAAACCTGAAGTTTGAGGGTACTTCAATAGGTCAGGTGTGTTTTCAAAACGCTGGTAAGGTTGTTGTCATTGAATGTTAGTCAAGCTTTCTTGTTGGCACTGCTCGCGCTGTACTTAGCTGTATGTTGCAGCTTGCAGGAAGGTGGAGTGATAATGCTGTGTAATCACCGGACATATCATTTATGCACCAGCGCTTCTGCATACTTCGCTGTGCAGCATTGCAATTGCAACGACAGATGTTTCCAGAAATCTACCCTAAAGGTTTAGTATATAACCGGTGCCAATCGGCTGCGAAGCCGATTTTAAATCAAGAGTGTTTATTGGTTCTGTGGTTGCTGCAGTTGCAGGCAACAGCGTTTGATCTAAACTTAATGGAACTGTTTTGGGTGAGGCGTCAAGTCAAACTTGGTATAAAGCCGCTGGTTGGTATTCGTCGTGCGGTACAGTCAGCTGGTTGTTGCCGGAAGGTGGAGTGATAAATACTGTGGAAGGTAGTACTGCCAGAGGCATGCAACGTCCTGTTTTAAGTATGAAATGGGTAGACGATAGTAGCTTGACACTCAGCGCATTTAACCCCAGTTGAAAAATCACGGCAACATAAAACTTCGTTAGTTATTCCGTAATTTCTCGCCGTTTTTTTTAAATAAATAAATGTTTATTTCTAGGGCATATTATTATTTTCAGGGAAAAGTTTTTCCGCCCCCCCCCAGTCAAATGCCTTCCCGTACGCCCATGGTGACGTCACGCCTAGCGGATGCATTTACTTTCAAAAGAATCTTTGGATGTTTGCAGTTTTTTCAGTTTTCCTCTTTTAGCAATAGGCTACATGGAAAATGTCAATGAAACTGAAAGTTGTCCTTTACACAGTTTTTCGATAACTGTGCTTGTAATAAACGATGAAAAACATAATGCTGAAATTTCTTATGATAAAACGATCAACTGCTGTGTTCCCGAAAAATCATTTTGCAAACTGTATCATGTCCTAGTTGCTCAATGTTTGCAGATTAAGAAAAATTAGTGTAGAGTCAAATATTAGTCTTACTTGAGTGTACAGAACCAGACACAGTCTAATAAACGAGGTGAAGTCGTTTCCTGCTGCGTGTCTATCAGCTGTTTCATCCGTTCCAGCTATGCAGTGGTTCCCAACCTTTTTCTGATCGCGCATCTCTTGGGTTCGGTACCACCTTGTTCCAGGAAAACTCATTCAACCAGATATCAGTCAATCAAAAATTTAGGAAACTAGACTTGACACAAAAGCGACGTACAAAATGGCGATGACAAATGTAATGGCCATTGTTAACAACCAACAGAAAAAGTACACAGAATTGTAGGAATTTATAAACACAACCCGATAATTAAAAGCAAAACCTGTGAATACAGTTTTCTTTGTGAAGAAAAACAGAAGGTGGGCCAACTTAGGTGCCACCTTGAAGGCCTTCGCGTACCACTAGTTTTACGCGCACCATAGTTTGGAAACCACTGAGGTTTCGGAAATGCAGTGTAGCCGGGTGTTGGCTTTTCGGCGCGGTTATTAGACGGACCAATACAGACATGACACAGTCACGTGTTTTTTAAACTAAAGTCTGTTGAAAACAGGAAATGAATTTATGGCTCTGATTGACCTTTCAACGCTCTGATCAGTCTTCGACTCAAGCTTTAAATATATTTTGCTATTGTCCTTGTGTTTATTGTAAACGTCTTTCGCAACAGAAGTTAAATTAGTGGAAAACCACGCGTCTCCACGCCAGATATACCACGTAAAAACCTTTTGCTTCAATTACAGCTTGCTAAGCTTCACTGACATGTTTCTTTCAACGCCCAACCAACACTGAAATAAAATATTAATGAGATTTAATTCTGTTCTGGATGCTGCAGATCGTAACGTACAGGTGTGGTTAATTTGATTGTCATTGTCATTCGGTCACATGCATCTGCTGGCGACTGGTGCTTATGTCTGCTCTAAAGGTTGCGACCTATAGACGAGGCTGTTTTGATCCTTGTGTAGTAGTGGACGCAGAATCTTGTAGATTTCAATTGAAATTTTGTGGATAAAAAATTAAAACAGTGAGTTCGAATGGTAGTTCACTTCAAAATGCACTTTGAGACACTTTATAATACATCACAGTGGGTTAAGAAAAACTCAAGTTCAAGTAGACTCAAGTGTTTGAATTGAGTAAAGGTATGTGATATTTTTTCTTTTTTCGAAATAGGTTGAATTTTCAGAGGTTTGCAACTTCTATAAGAAAAAAAGTGTGCAAAAAGAACAAGTGTGCTTTGCAAAAAAATCAGCGCATGCTTGAGATAATGGCCAAACTGATCCCTTGATTGCATTTCGTTCACGCACGCCATGAAGCGAGAATGTCAAATTTTTATTACTGTGGGGTGTTAGGAAATGAAACCACGCGTTTTTGTGATGCGAATACATTCCAATCGGAAATGTTGATCATCACTTTTTCCTATAAATGTGCTGACTCGATCCGCGGTTTACTAAATCAAATGGGGTTCTCCTCTGTGTTAGAAAAAAATTGTGTCTTGTTTCTGCGTCAGCCATACCCTGGAGTTCGAAGCGCAAGCTCAAAGCAAGACCATGGCGACATACAATACTTCTAAGTGTTTTCGTTGCTATACTCCCTTTTCAATGTGCATCAAACTTGTGTTTAAGTGGTATGTTTTCGTAGCAAAGTGTGCAGCTATCAAATTCGTAAAACCCAGAATATCGAACCAGTTTCCTGAACAGAGAGGTTACAGCAACGATGTTTCGGCAAGGTGAATATAATGCCCCAAGAAATGTTGGCAAGGCCAGTCCTATTGGCCACACTCGCAGAAAAGCGGCCCAGAGTCCGACCAAGAACCAATTGGGGTGATTACATCNTCTGCCTGGCTTGGTGGCGCGTTGGCGTGAANAAGTATCTTGAGGCTTCGTGCAGGCAGCAATTTTCAGTTGTTNATCTTCTTTTAAGCAACTGATACTTTTTAAGACGTTTTTGCCATTGTTGCCATGAAATGTGGTTTCCGCTGAGTAATCCAAGGCAAGCGTTGATTCTATTACGTTTCCACGCTCGAAGTCAGCTTGATATACGTTTTCATTTCAAANCGAACAAGGCGAACAAGTTGTATGAAATTTTCGCTTCANATTTATATGTTTACGACCGCTTTCGCGTGAATTCGAAACTGAGATAAGTCACATGTCATCTGAAAGTTACAATGATTTTAATGTAATTCTAACTCTGAAGTAACTCTACTTTGTTGAAACCACGCTGGAAAAGCTGGAAAGTAGTCTCTTTGCCCGAGAAGAGCAATACTCCCCCAGTGAATGTTTCGTAAAATACCCACTCAGACGTAACGCTCCCAATAAACTATCAAGCGCGAATCATAATCCGATCAAAGGCAGCGAAGGAAATTGGTAACGAATCTTTACTTGTCCTCAGCAGCGTCTGAATCGAAGTTTCTTCGCCGGTATTTTCATAGCATGACCACCTGTAAACGTCCACTGTAAAGGAAACAAGAAAAAAACACGTGTAGCTAGGTTTTGACCTATAGTTCCACGAATCTTAGGTAATTTTGATCAGGGAGACTATACCTGTACTTTTGCTATTTACATCAACAGCAAAGAAGCGCCAAAAAATCTGCCTTTCTGTTGTAGACACTGCGACACGAGTAGTTTTTGTTATGGGGCTTGTTCCAAAAATTTTGTTATCATTATGCAATCTATTAACTTGAATAGTTTTTTTTCAAATGTTCTAAATTACTACCAGTCAGGGGTTGATATTAGGCGAGGCGGTCGCCTCGATCCCCTCTTTTGAGAGATGCTGTGGGGCCCCCATTTGAGAGTTTTGCACTTACCGTATTTTCCGGGGTATAAGTCGAATTTTTGACCCCTAAAATTTTTGTTTAAATATCAGGGTCGACTTATATGCCGAGTAGACTTTCAGGG
>JGI24159J19872_10007097_pt1 | contig 14659 bp, 8 predicted proteins | sample Ectturendosymbi4_FD_19872 | JGI IMG/M metagenome (IMG submission 19872) | reverse complement strand
AAATTTNCACTAACAGGTTCTAATTTCTTTTGTTAAAGTCGTGTTCGGATAATAAGCGTTTCGGATAATAGGCGTTCGGATAATCGGAGTTCTACTGTACATAAATGATCATCTGTAGAGTATGTGCTCTAATTTGGCCTGCACTTTTTGTTTGTTCAATAACTCACTTTTTATGTGTTATTTAGCTTGCTTTTTTGTACTTAACACGCTTCATGCTATTGAAAGTTATGGCAAAAAAATGATAATTAATTACTTAATTAGAGCATTAATCAATTAATTTGTTGTTTTCAGGTCATAACTTTGGAACCAGCAACGGTAAAAGCCAATCAAGGGCTCTAAAGACTCATAGGGCTTAATTCCACTAAAAATTTCGTCAAAAAATTGGCTCATGGCGTTAGCACCCAAGGCCTGGTGACCCTGGCCAAAAAACTCTAAATTTACCCTTATTAGGATGTCAACAAACTTCAAAACTTTCTAATTTAAAAAAATATAAACTAGAAGACTTACCGCATCTTTTGAGGGTTTGAACATCTCTTTAGCTCAGGCATGTGCAATCTTTTTCACTGGCGGGCCACATCCGAATTTTGGAAAGTTATCGTGGGCCGCATCAATTTTTGTTGTATGAAACTTTAATCATTTTCTTAACAATTGGTTAAGAGGTCATTCAACAGATATGGAGTATATGGTGTAATTTCCTCTGTTTAAAAGTACCAACCACATGCTGNCGACAGGCTTATTTGGAACAAACTCAGCTAGAGACCTCGCATGAATAAAGCAATAGGCTGATTATGAAGTCGATTAGACATATTACACTATGACTTCTCCCAATTTTACCAAACATAATTTACTGATGCACGTCATTACTCCGTCTCTTTTAAAGTTGAGTCTACTAATGCGATGCTTGATGTTGAAGGTCTTCACAGAGTTTTGGAACATTTTCTTTCATAGAACTACAAGCAATTCGAAGATGACCAATCAAATATTAGTTTGACAACAGTGGCGCAAATGAGGCCGAAGAGACCATGCCCCCTGAAACGAACATGCTAAGATTTGTACTGGTGCTTGATATCAATTTTCCAACTGTTAAAGAGATGTCACTAACTGCCCCCCACCAAATAAAATTCTTGTCTGCGCTACTGTCTGACAATTGACCTCTGTGCCTTCCTTTGCAATGTTTCATCTTTTTAAGAAATTATTCACAACGATAGGTGCTTCCAAAAAGTGAGGTGATCTTCAAGGCAACCTCTTCACATAAAATTGCCAATCTTCGAGACTGAATTACCATGAACTGCAAAACAAATACCATTATTGCCATTGATTGGCAACCTTTTCAACATTCTGTTTTCCTGCTACGAATTTTTATCATTCTTACTACATTCCCAATCCCAACACCCTTGCAAAGCCACAAACAACAACAACATCAAAAATCCTTTTAATGATGTCAAGACGAATGAAGCTGAAATCCTTTCTAACAACGTTATTCAAGTTAAAATCAAATCTAATAGCACTCAGTTCACAAAAACAACTGCAAACTTCCTGCCAGATCCTGACAAATTGTTTGAACAATTTTACAGATGAAAGCCTCTACAACCCTGTTAATCACGTAGAAAAATCTTTACATGACAGAGCTTAATTTGCGCTTGTAGCGTTACAATTACAAATGGGGTGAAATTTGTTTTCACTTCGTGGTCTATGGTTCTCAGATAATTAAAAAAATGTTACAGGTATTTATTCGTGAACTTCAAGCGCTGTAAACCTCTGATCAAGTGCCAAAGCTTGTGGTAAATGATAGTTAAATCAATGCCACAAAATGAGGACATAATTCATTTTCAAATACCAGTTCAAGGTCATGAACAATACCATGCGGGCCGCAGGTTGCACATGTCTGCTCTAGCTCAATGGGCTGGTGAGTTACGGTAGTGCAAGGTGGCTCATGTGGGTCATAAAGGTAAATCCACCAAGCACCTAAGGTGTTAATGAATCTAAAGATGGCATCCAATTAAAAAGCAAAGTGTTATATCTAAATTTAAGAAGAACAGTTAAACTGATATGAGTGATTTGTTATTATTTTATGGCTACTTTATTTAAACAGTCTTTTCTGTGTGCATGCATACAGTTTTAATTTAATCCAGGGTACTATGCTAACCAATGAAAAAAATTTGCAGACACCTGCAGCAGTGCAACAGATAAAGGAACTGTTGAATGGAAATAAAGAAGCGGTATGATTGTTCGAACATGATTTGTAAATGTTACTGAGTGCTTCTGTTTCAGCATCGAAATCTGTAACATATGGCAGAATTGCTGGTAGCTTTAGTTACTCACTGAGCAAGGCCATTTTTCCAATGATGAAAGCAAGCTGTTTCTATCACATTTAAAAATTGTTCCCAGTGGTAAATGCAATTGTGAAAACAAAGCAATACCCAAATGATTTTTGAAGTTAGCTTTGGCTCAATGTTTATATAACAAGACAAGTATATGGTATGGCACAAAAATATCATAGTTCAATAAAAAACACATTGCATGTAATGCAGGCAATAAAATACACATCATAGCATAATTTTGATCAAGGAAGCATGGCTTCAAGAAATAATCATTGGGAAACTACAGTTTTGTAGAAATGCCCATAAAATTGTGGTTAGTGATGTGATTAATGTGACTGCCAAATTTTCAAACATGTACATTCCATCTTTTCAGCAAAGTCGGTCATAACATAATAAATAAAATTTTAAGTTTTACGTAGAGAGACTGATATATCAGCCTGGCCAATATTTGGAGGCCGATATTTGGGTTTTACTGAAATGTTGGTATCGGCCTCAGTAGGTGTTGACAAAACGCTATTATATTCCTCATGCATCCAGACAACTTGCACAAGAAAGTACAATAAGCCAAGTCAAGACATTTATTTTGCAGAAGGCTAGCAGGTGCGTTTTCATAAACAAGCAGACAAGATAAACCATGGAGCACGCGTCGGCAGTCGCAGCCAAAACAAAAGCATCATCATTGATCAGATTAACTGAAATTCATGGCAAAATATTGAAATTGCTGCAATTTGAAAAATTTTAGCTCATAAATCATGATTTTTGAAGTTTTTGAAAAAACGGTAAGGCATAGAATATATAAATTATATTTTTGATATTGAAGCAGAAATCAAGATTTTATAATTTTAGAAATATCAGTATCAGCTGTCAGTCCATGCATGGCCAACATGTCAGTATCGACCCCCAAAATGCCATATCAGTCGATCTCTATACATGTGAATATGAAAAATCAGTTCAACAGAAGATGCATTTCACAATTTCTTTCACAATATCAGGATGCTAAAGGTAGAAGTTGCCCAGGCATGATTTCTTTTCGTCATGCATTGTGGCAACAGACCACAAATGGATAATTCAAGTCAAGCAAAATAGTTGATTAAAATAGAGATCGACTGATATGTCGGCCTGGCCAATATATCAGGCTGATATTTGGGTTTTACCGATATATCGGTATCGGCCAAACTGGCTGATTTTATCAGCCTCAGTAGTATTGACAAAACGCTGTTATATTCCTCACGCATGCAGACAACTTGCCTAAGAAAGCACAACAAACCAAGTCAAGACAGTCATCTTGCAGCAATGCTAGCAGGTGCATTTTCATAAACAAGCAGACAAGATGAACCATGGATCACGCATCGGCCGTCGCAGCCGAAACGAAAGTACAGTAGAATTTGCCTAATTCGTCACCTCAAGGGGATTAGAAAAAAGTGACGAATTGTGTGAAGAGATGAAAACTCTATCATAGAAGCTCATATACTTTATCATAGTAACTCGTATGCATACATAGTGCTCTTATTTGCAGTAAAAAACAAGTCTATGACGTTATGGTTAAATGCAACAATTAATTCTTGTGCTTTATCTAGACTCCTCAATTCAATCAAGCGCCTTTTAAATCTTTAAACTTTTCCGCGTTCTCTCATGGGGAGTCGGAGCGCTTTGAACCTTGTGTATAAATTCGATAAACAAATTGCAAAGTGCAACAATTCTATGATAAAGATCCTTAATTTGTTTGAATTCCCACACGTACTAGCTGCTTGACATCTAAAGCGAAACTGCAAATGACAAATTAGACGAGCAAAACGCTTCTCAGGGATAGAAAGAGGTGACGAATTAAGCAAATTGACGAATTAGACGAAGAAAAATGTACACAAAAGATAGGGATTCTGCCGGGACTGACAAAAAACTGACGAATTAAGCGATGACGAATTGGATGAGTTCTACTGTATCATTAATCAGATTAATGGAAAATCATAGCAAAATACTGAAATCTCTGCAATTTGAAAAGTTTTGGCTCATAAATCCTGAGTTTTGAAGTTTTTGAAATAAGGTAAGGCGTAGAATACTCAGCAGAAAACAAGATTTTTAAATTTTAGAAATATCAGTATCAGCTATTGGTCCATGAATGGCTGATATATTGGCATCAGCCCCAAAAAAGCCATATTGGTCAATCTCTAGATTAAAAACTTCAACTAAATTTTTTTATTTATCTGTGGGAACTGCTTTGTCAAGAAACAGGTTGAATCTTCTATTATGCAAGTCAAAATATTGAATGTAAGTTTATGTAATGTCCACATACCACATTACATGCTGATACCATAAGCGGCTCCAAAGTCATTAGGTCAAAACAAAGGAAAATTTATCTTTAGGTCAAAATTTCTTGCAGCACAATTTTTATGTCTTTATCAATATTTTAATAAAGCTGCAACAGCAGATTCTGACATGTTTTTGCAAGTTCAGTTGAAATTCTGACATAAAATTGGATTTTCGCAACTGCTGATGTAATAAAGTTGTTTTGCCCACTACTGGACAATTGAAAGTAGGCGTTGTATAGTACTTGATGTTGAAGTATAACAATGCTGAACCTTATTAGTGACTTCTGAAGATTTTTGACACTGGATATTTCTCTTGTGCATGTGGACTGATCTTTGTCTATGGTTTGTTACCTCTAGTTTGCTTGGGTCATACACACTTTTGATTTTTGCTTCATTTCAACAGAGAAAAGATTTTAACCCATCAGTTTGATGCTTTGTATTCCACATTTCAATTGCAAACACAGGAAACTGAAACTGATAGGTCAAAATTAAGTCAAAATTTGTGAATTGTAAAGTCAAAATTTTTATTTTTTCAGACAAAAAAATTGGTTGCTGTAATGATTAGGCTCAAAAGTTGGTTTTTCTCCTAAGAAATGTTTATTCTGTATGCTTTCAGGAAAAGGTGCTTTTATGCGCAAGTAGGTAGAACTGTGCATTGCACCTGAATTTTGTAGACAAATCCACCTAGACACCTGGCTGAATCTATCCCATGACAAAACTAATTGAACAAGTCTTTTTTTTCATATGATCAAAAAGATTATGCTTGGTGGAGGAAATGATTTTGAATGTTATTTGATGCTGCCGCTCTGCTGTTTGTATGACTATGTATATGTTTACATAAATGACAAGCTTCAGAAAGGAGCGGTTCCTGAATTCACAGGTTTTTCTGTTTAATGCAGAATGCTTTGAAAGTTGGAGTAAAACAACGTGGCTGTAATGGAATGTCATACATTCTGGAATTTACCAACACAAAGTCAAAGTTTGATGAGGAGATAGTTCAAGATGGTATGTATTAAATTTATACTTCAAACATAGCAAAGTCTAAGAAAAGTGTTTCTACTCATTCAATTTGTTCTGGATACCATCAATTCGCAGATTATGGTCGCAAATGTGCATCCCTGTGTTAGGTTATAGTGCTGAAATCAGGGTTGCAGAGCCGGAGTCGTAAGGAGTCAGTGATTTTTGGAGGGAGTCTAATTCCTAAGATCACTTTTGGAGTCAGATTTTTTAATCTGACTCCGACTACAGAAGTCCAATTGATTCATTTTTTACATCACACTCCTAAATGATGGTACAATTTCTTTTGAAACATTTATTGAAACAGAGAATTCTTGCTGTGTACCATGATTTCCATTGGTTGCAAGTTAATACAAAGTTGTTAGCAGCCAAACTTCAAATCATGTTATGCTAAGGAGTCAGAGTCAGAAATTTTGGAAAATCAGAGTTGGAGTCAGACATTTTACTTCCAACTCTGCAATCCTGGCTGAAATGCCAACTCAGCCTTCCAAGATTCACCCCAATTCTAAGAGATAAGGGTTGAAGTTCTCACAAACATGGAAGAACATTGAAATATGCAAATGCTTACTTCAAAAAATGAAAAAAGAGAGCTTTAGCTTTGATACAATTTTCGTTCAAATGGAATTAGCCACATGTAAAATAAGATTTTGTGCAAAATAAGCTGTTTCCAACTTCTTGTTGAAGCCTTGTCAGACTATTGCTTCTTTGCTTCTGGAAATTGTTTAGGTCTGCTCATTGTACAAATCACTATTGGTGTTGTTGTTTGTAGATATTGATATGTGATTTTGTTTGTTTTTACACTTAGCACGGCCTACTTAAGATACCCCAGACATGTCACATTTTACAGGCCATCGCTCACAGGCCGATTTGACTTCTTTCACAATCCAAGTAAACTCAATCACCTTCAGTTAATGACTGCAGCAGTAATGGGACATTTTTTAAGCTTTGCCATGCTTTTTTTTAATCATGCATAGTCTGAAACATACCCCAAAGCTGGAGTATGTAAGGATTCTAGAAAATATAAGCCATACTATATAAAACTACTTAACCATGCCTAACACAACAAATCACAACAGTTAGTTTGCCAATCTTTATATTTAAAATCAACAATATGTTTAAAATGTCTGCTGGTAAGTTTATGCACTCATATGAAAACAATCAACTTCCATCACATTTTAACCAGTACTTCAAATCTATGCAGACAGTTCATAAATACCCCACCAGACTTACAACTTCAATAAATTCCTTCTTACCCAGGGTAAACTCTTCCCAAAGGCAATGCTCCCTCAAATTCATTGGACCCAAGGTATGGTCAGAAATACCTGACCATATCAAGTTTCTATATCACCTTCATTTCTAACATCTGTACAAAAATTACCTACTCTCTGGGTTTGTTGGTGCAAAGTACCAAATGGAATCTCATCTTGTGTTGTCCATACTTTGTGATTTTTTCATTATGTTTTGCTATATATTTTATATCTAACAGACAGTATAAAGCTTCCCTTTATAACGGGGGTTAATCTTCTTCATCTGCCTCTCATTTGATATTTTTCCAACTTGTTTTCTTTATCTTATAATCATTTCCATTGTCAAACAAATGTACATTAATTTCAGTGTTTGTTCTCTCCACACCTGTGAAATTAAATATCCCATCATGATAACTATGTGTGCATAGGCATGCACTCATCTGTAAATATCATGTTTTTTTATCACCATGTCTTTTCTTTCCACATGACTACTAATGATAGTACTGAAAGTTGTATTGCAGGGTTGGTGGACTAGATGACCTCATGGTCTTTCACCAACCCTTTGTGACAAAGGAACCAGTAAATGTTTATTGCTTTTGTAGACCTTTACTTTTAAATTATGCTATAGCTTCTGCATTAGCCTATATTCTACGCAATGCTGTATGATCTATTGACTGTGTGAACTGTGAACCATTACTTTGTCGCAAAAAAAACAATACACTTACTAATCAAGTCAACACACTCAGCATTTCAACTATGGACAGCACTTAAACAATTTCTCATGCACTGAGGAATATTTGTAGCCTTTTCATGCAGGCTACAATCCAGCAGTCTCATCCACTAGGCCTGTATTCGACAGTGGCTTTATCACCTAACCCCTTCCCAAAATCTAAACTCCAGTTGTGTTATAAACACAGTAATTCTATACCTCACCTTTTAAGCTAACCCATTCATAACCTAAGCAACTGTAAACTACGCAGCATATGACCCCTTCAATAATTACTGAATGTTTACAACCACCTTATCAAAAGACTAAAGCTGATCTGTAGCTTTCAGGAGGAACAAGCTGGCAACATCAACTTAACTGGCAAACTTGACAGTCAAAGCAGATACCACTGAACAACAAAAACGTCCAGACATGTCAAGCGTGGGTCTTGTGCAATACAGTACCGCTCTGGTGCAAAACAGCACAAAATGAGCACATGCTCCAGTGTGCGCATGCCCTGCCCCAGTAAGATTCTTTTACAAATTAACACAACAGATTTTAAATATACACACCCAACTAACCGCTTTGAAACACACCCCGCACCTGCACTCAGTTGGACCTTGCAGGCTGACAATCGGCCTGTTAGCAACCGGTGGGAAAATGTGACATATCCCGCCGAATTTTAAGTAGGCGGTGGTTTAACGCAGTTAAGGAACTAAGGACATCCAGGTGCATTTGTAGATAGTTCTGCACAGATACTATCTCATTGCAAATACCATCTTCATCATGGGGGTCCGCAGGGGGAGGCAAAACGGGCATTTGCCCCCCTTCTGGAAATTGGGCCTAGGAACCAAAATTTTCTAGAAAACCCGAAGTCCGCAGCTCAATTTCGATTGATTTATTTCTTGTAATGACGGTTTATTTGCCGGTAAGACACACACTGCACAAGAGCCAAGTTCACGGTCCTAGTGTCATGCAGTAGTGAGCTTGCAGTTCACTAAAGCTCCATTGCGTGGCCGAACATGGGAGTAGATTCTTCTGCTGTTGGTTTTTATTGCGAAACAATAACATGGTTCATTTCAAGTTACGATAGTAGGCGTTTTGCCGCATGTTGCTGCTTGCTATTGAACGCAGATACCTTGACAAATAATCCAGCGAGACAGTGACTGCTGATAGCGGTAAGGCACGCAGTTCTATACTGTGTGAAAAGAAGCCAGAGTGAACCTATAGCAATGCAACCACAAGTCTGAAATATCCATTGCTAGTATGAGACTGAGTGTGACCAATGTGCCCGAATAAATAGGCCTAATCCAGCGTGGGCCAAATACTTTTTTGCCTACAGGTCATTTTACAAAAACGTGAGAATTTGCGGGCCCTTCCGATAAAATGGTGTATAAAACAACAGATTCACAACGTTTGAAACTAGAAAAGGGAAGGTACATGAGTGCGTCATTGAAATTATTACACAATAGCAAATAGCAATTTATTACAAATCTCTATCAGTGGGATGCCTGTATTCAGTCCTTACGCCAAAATTTAAAATTTTTAAATATTAAACACAATAAATCAATGGGGTTTTCATCAAATTTTCAGTATGAAGCCCCCTAGTGAAGACTTTCTGGCGACGGTTCAGCTGCAGGCGAGGTTTCTCTGACACTATCGTTGCTTCAGCAATACCAGTATTAGTGGCAGCAAGTCGGAGACTATCGCCCAGTGTTTCGTCTGCCATTCAGTTTCTGTTTTTGCTGTAGATTTGACTTGCTTCATCGTAGAAAATATACGTAGCCCATTCACGTGTAGGTGTTTCCTAACCTCGAGCGCATTTTTAGTTTGGGAAATCTATTTTTGCTGATTAATTTCCAGAAGCACTTTACAGTCTCTAATACCGTTAGTATTGCAGCCTATATTTTCAATAAAAGATGTTATGCTTGTTCTTTGTTCTACTGTACAATAATTAAAATTACCTACTGCAAGGGGGCAATTAATTTGGCTCGATGACTACTTTGAGAAGGTCGCGTTTATCTGATGGATATAGACAGGTTTATATGGCGGTATTGAGTGCATTGCGCCAGATGTTCTCTTCAAGACAACGAACGCAGGGGCACCGAAAAAAAATACAGTCGGGTGCCCCAGCAGAGGGATAGGGTAGAACCGTACCTTCTAATTTGATCGTAAAATAAATAAATAAAACAAAAACAATGATGGGAAAACGTATTATTGTTCTTGTGCAAATGCACTTTATCCAGCGCAAGCAATTCAGTGAGATAAATGTAGCCTCACACGCTTTTCACCAAATTTCAAATTTGAATTTTTTTCTGAATGCTTCCGCGCGGGCCACTGAAAACGCTGTGGCGGCCCGCGAGCCTGTAGTTGGAACACACTGACTTAATCAAACTGCGCATAAGTCTTCTTTTAACACACTGCGTGGTTTGTTATGTATGCAGGCTTGTGGAAATACACATAAGGTTTAGTTCTAACCTCTGAGTGAGCAAGTGCAAAGCTGTATTTGCTCTGGTGAGTTTTCATGATTCATCTGCGCAAGTTTTTAAAAGTCTGTGTGGTGTTCTAACTTTAGTAAGTTTTCCGATAGTCGTCAACTTACAGGTCTACTTCTCATCAGTCCCGTCGCCACGGGGGTGCTTTGGTGGGTTTAGCCCCCCCAAATTGAAACGTGAAACACTATAAATAAGTGGAGTTTTGGTTAATTTTATGATGTCAAACCCCCCGCAGAACTGCTAAGCCCCCCTATTGGAAACTTTCTGGCGACAGTTCTGCTTCTCGTTGCTTTAAAGAGTTTTGCGGGAGTGTCCAACTTTCGTTTTTTTCACCACTACTGATGTTCTGGCCGTTAAATATTCTGAAGTTATGACTTATTTTTAGGAATTGTACGAAAAATGGATATTAAGTGGGGTATGAAAAGAAAAAGTATTTCTGAAAGACAAAGTATAGAAAACATTTCGGACTAAATTTTGAGAAGTGAGGTTCAACCCGCACAGACTATGTACTGATGATGGTAGCAGGAGTTACCGAAACGTCTACGAAAATGTCGTTTAGATCCATTGCTTTGGCTGTTATTTTCATAGCTGAGACATCTTGGTTTGAATATGCATAACGTTTGTGCTTCAATATCCCTTCTGTGGAGCTGTTTTAAACGCACTCTTGTTTTTGCAGGAGTCAAAGTGATAATTGATGCGAAAGCACAAATGTCTTTGCTCGGCACTGAGATGGACTTCGTAAAAGACAAACTTTCAAGCGAATTTGTTTTTAACAATCCAAACATTAAAGGGACATGCGGTTGTGGCGAGAGCTTCAACATATAGCACATGCTCAAAATGTATCTTTTTTATTTAAATCTATTTAAACGTTTGATAAAACTGTGCAACTTCTTGCTTGCTTTACTGCTTTTTGCATATTTCTTCGCAACTTTTGGTTTTGTGTCCGTTTGAGTAAAGTGTTGAATTTTCATCCGGATTTCAATTTTTTGCACATCTCAACAGCATAATGCTGCGGATTTCTCATGAAATAATTTGCTGTCACGCATTTGGGTTGTGAAGAGGCTAAGTCTTGATAAACCTAGGACAATATTTTTATAATCGCCAAGATGTTTGTTGGCCTAAACGAAAGCAGTTTCCCAGAACTCAGACAAATGCGCTTTATCCTTATGTATATGCCGTATTACTTTTACTCTAACGATTCTGATGCTTACTGTTTTGTTGTTCCACTTTCTGACTATGATAAGAGGCATGCCAATGCATTTTGTTCTCGGAGTTCCTTTGAAATGGGATTATTGTAAAGTCGCGAGTCCTTTTTACTCGAAAACTTGCTCCATGATATCGATGGGACTTTGTTATACTTTTAACTATCAGACACAATTGTCTGTGACGTCCACTTTTAGAAAGTGCGATTTACAGCATACGTAGAGGCACAGCTTCGTTATGCGATTGTCTTGTGTCCTTAAGAGCTACAGTCAAAAATCGTTTGTGAATGCGGGGACATTTTTTTGCGCTATCAATATGCTGTTGAGCAGCCGTGTGACTAAATTTGGTTTGTGTAGTCACGTCCTGCTTTGGGCAATGAAAAGTTGTTAAAGATATTGATCTCCTGGACGCCACAAAAGATATTTTTCCGCAAAAGTTTTCTCTGCTTTGTCGGTTGCAAACGGTTCAGAAAAGCAATGGAAAACAAGATTACGAAGATGGAAACAGTAATGAATCGAGACATCAGTTGGTGTTTGCGAACAACCGTTTCTGGGGAAACGTCGCTTGCTTAACACTAATTCCACCTAGCAATTTACTGTAGTTTAAGACTGCATGGTGTCGTTGAGAATTACAGATCCAGTGCTATTTGTTACAATTGTTGTGTCACTACTTTGCTGAAATTAACTTCGTTACGTTGAAGGCATTGGCTTTCACTCCGCAAAAACTATTTTGAAGGCTGAAGGTTTCTCAGAAATGACGATATGTCTTATGAAAGCCATGCCTGCTATCAAAGTGCGAACTGCGAAGTTGTATTATCACAGGCAGTGCCGGATTAACAATAGTAGCAATTGCTACAAGTCCCGCGATCCTTCGAGTTAAAGTTGTTTCTTATTGTATGCAAAGGTGGATAATAGAATTTGCGTGTCCAAGGCAAACTCTCAGAAAGGTTGCCCAATGTTTCACACATGTTATACAGAAACTTTCTTCGCTGAAAACAAGTTGAATTTTCCATTTTGTCTGGAAATTTGTTTCTGCGTGAAAGTCCATTTCACATTGTAAATTGTTTTAAGTTATTTGATTTTAAATTACTTTATTTTTAAACTAAAATTTAAATTATTGAATTGTTTTTTTTATCTACACATTATGTTTGTTAGGGGCCCTTTTTGCGCATAATATTTGCTTTATTTTCACGAACATTTAATTTGCTTTAGAATTTATTAAATTTGGCTCTGCAGTGATTCATCAGAGTGCGAAACTCAGGGGAGCCCGAGCCGACCGCCTCTTTCGCCTCCTAATATCTACCTCTGATCATGTGCGTATAATTTTTTCAATCCAAAAAGTCATTCATTTGCTAAGTTGGCCATTAAGCGGAAGTTTTCAGTTGAATGCTTTTACATTAGACTACTGTGATTTAAAAATTAAAATATTTTACAGTTTTTTTGCAAAAGTATGGGACCACTCAAGCAATGAGGCCAACCCCCAGATCTAGGTTTTCAGTGCCTTTCTGCGTTTTTCTGAAGATCTTGAGGTTTTTATGATTCAACTGCATGGCGGTAATTAAGATAGGGTATGGTTTCTTATTTCTAGTCTCATCTTTATCTTGCTTTATCAAGCTACCTTGTTCTCACTTCCATGTGCATGGAAATCACTTTTAAGTGTCGCTTGCTTGGTCTTTCCCTTCTTGCTTTGACCGACTTTGCGTACATCAAGCGGTCACGCTAGCGTGACTGCCACAGCTGTTAATATGCCACGATCCCTGCGCTACGTTAATCCGGCACTGATCACAGGGAAAACATCTGTCTGCGCGCAACGATTCATATATGGCGATTTTCAGCTGATGGCCATACGCAAGAACATGAGACTTGAATTCAAGGAGCAATAAGCCCGTAGCCACGGGGATGCATTCCGGGGTAGTGCTCCCCAATTTTTTGTGCACCCGCCCCAAGTTTTGTCCCCAGAAAAATTTGTTTGAAACATGTTATAATAACAAAACTCTTGCCCCCTAAAAATGTGTTTTTCAAGGGCCAAGATTTTGCACTGCAGGGACAATTGAGGTCGCAGACTTTCCCTAATTTGTTGCCATCAAGATTTACAATTGACCACCCCCAACAAGAGCGCCTAAATACTTTGACTATTATGTCCATTGAATCCGAAATTAGCAGAGGCTTCCACTTGGACAAAGTTCTGAAGGATGTTGTTAATGCCAAAGCCCGGAAAAAAGGTTTCTCTTAGCAAATGTTTTTGTGTGTCGTAGGCTAGTGGCTACAATAACCTTTAGCAGGGCTGTGGAGCCGGAACTGAAATTTCCGGCTCTGACTCCAGGCAACTGAAGTTTTTGGCTCGAGCTCCGGCTCCAAAATGATTTGGTCCATTGAAACCTAAAAACCATTGTCCATTTTGTACAATTGTATTATTACACCAACATAGATGAAGTGGAGTGAAATGATATACAGTAGAATTTGCCTAATTCGTCGCCTCAAGGGGATTAGAAAAAAGTGACGAATTATGCAAACAGGTGAAAACTCTGTCATAGAAGCTTGTATACTTTATCATAGTAACTCGTATACACAGTGTTCTTATTACAGCAAAATACAAGTTAATGACGTTATGGTTGAATACAATTAATTTCTCTGCTCTGTCTGGACTCCTCCATTTAATCAAGCACGTTTTAAATCTTTAATAAATTTTTCCGCGTTCTCTCAGTGGGGAGCCGGGTCGTTCTTCGAACATCGTGTATAAATTCGATCAACAAATTGCGAAGTGCAACAATTCTCAGATAAAGATCCTTAATTTGTTTGAATTCCCATACGTATCAGCTGCTTAGACATCAAAAGCGAAACTGCAAATGACGAATTAGACGAACAAACCGCTTCTCAGGGATAGAAAGAGGACGAATTAGACGAACAGAAATGTACACAAAAGATAAGAATTCTGCCGGGACCGACGAAAAAGTGGCAAATTAGACGAGTTCTGCTGTATTTGATGGATAGCACAGATGATGGGATAGTGCTTTTTTCTATCCGATGCTGTTGTGGTTGAAATACCTATCCGTATCTGAAAACTATCCACACGTGCATAATAATGATATTTTATTGCGGACTCATGGTCCATATCACAGACAAAAGAGCACAAAAAGTGTTTTGCTGTGCATCAGCGCACATTACAGAAACGATGTTAGCACATGACCAACACTGGGAGGAGCAAATCAGTTCATCCTCTCCACAGCTGGATTGTCATTCGCAAAAGCACAGAAAATGGATAACCATACAGTAGGGCATTACACAACCGGTGCTAGTACGTGTCCAGCCTTGAGACGAGCAAGGCCTATCCCAGCACTTCTTACTTTTTTATGCTTGGTGTGTAC
>JGI24159J19872_10007096_pt1 | contig 14662 bp, 8 predicted proteins | sample Ectturendosymbi4_FD_19872 | JGI IMG/M metagenome (IMG submission 19872) | reverse complement strand
CAACCTTCCAATTGAGAGGCGGACACTCTACCACTGGGCTATCGCCGCCGCAGCGAAATCTTCGTCGCCAATGCCTAGGTGTCAGGAGATGTTATGACGTGCAATTGGGACGTTACTGAGAAACCAAAGATACGAGAAAAAGGATTAAGCTAGCCTTGATTATTTACCGTGATTTCATGCAAAAATTTTTATCAGATTTTGAAAGGAGGGGCACTATAAACCGAAAACAACTGGAGCCCTAACGTTTTTAGTCTGCCGTCGAATGTCATCTCTTCCTTTTGTGCAAAAGACTTTTGACTGAGATGACTGAAATGGCTTTGTCTGGCGAGGAAGGTGTAGGGACTGGGGCATAATTGGCCCCCAAGTAAGCATGTCCGTGAATAGGGGGGGCAGGAAAATTTCTTGCACCCGTTGGAAAAATGTTTTGGACGTAGTTTAAAACTATTGGACATTGTTTAAAAAACTTTGGGCCCCTCTCAGAAAACTCTTCGCCTCCCAAACATTGTATCAATCCACTCACTCCAAAGCCACATGTCGTGTTCTTTTAGGCTAGCCTACCAGTCTAAAGCTTCTAAACATGAAATTTGAAAAGCGGTAGAACATTTAAAAATGTACTGAAAATAATAACGAAAAACTAGAACTTTGACGTCACCATGTTCACTCAACCGTAGTACGACCTTTCTGTACAATCGGTAAAATGGGGGCACATTATGGAATTGATATATTTTGGTGAACATGGCCCCCCCTGGCTACGCTCATGGTGGTGGTATAGCAACAGTAGTAGTGTATACAAGTATACAACGGTGCTATATCTAGATATCTAGCACTTAGCGAGTTGGGCTCAAATAGACACACTTATGCTAAAAAATTGTGATAATCAATTCAAATTTAGTCAGTTCCGATAAATAAAATCTGCTGCTGCTAACAATCACCACATAGATCAAATCAAAAACAAACCACAAGATGTTTTGGTAAATACTAACAGTGCAACCAAGCGTGTAGCCAGAAAATTTATTAGGGCTGGGGAAAACAACAACCGAGTTTCAACATTTAAACATTTTTTATGCTTCCTGTTTTTAAATCATCACCCATGAAACGTGCATATTTCTGGCGCTTTCTCCCGAACAATTGTGCTCAGATTTAAGTCGACAAATAAAAGTCTGCTTTCATTGAATTGACAAGTTTTAAAAGTTTCGACAGTGAAGTTCCAAGCTTCTACTTTGGATCAATTCCACCATTTGCTCATAAACTTTCCTGCAAAAGCGCTAGTAAACCTCTCAATGCTATAAGTGCACGATCTGCAGTATGCTTTTCGCAACCAATACTGCAGTTGAGCAAATAGTCATTGCGGACGCCTTAAGATTGCGTTTCTTATACTGTATTTACATGCTTCGGATGTGCACCAACACAACACGTTCAATCGAAGGTGAACAGCGACTTTGCTCTAAGGCAATGACTTCCGAAGTATGTCTTCTACAACACTTTCGCGGATATAAGAAGTGGATCCCGTTGTCATCTAAGTTTTGAGAGATTAATTCACGTATGTAGTTGATAACCGTAAACGCTAGAGTCTTTATACGCATTTGAAAAAAATTTAGATTTTTGATAATCCGTAAGATCTTTTGGCTATGTTTAACCTATTTCGTAAAACCTCTGTAGTTATTTTAAACTTACTTCGTTTAAATTGTTTGATGAGACTTTGCTAAATGTAACTGACTTCATTGAAATATAAGATGGAATTAAACTGTGAACACAATCGTAACCCCATTATTACAAAACTTATTGACTGCGCTCAGGTGCATGTAAAGATAGCTTAGCACTGCACGTAATTAAATTTGTGCAAATCACAGTCTTCTTGAAAATACAATAACTTACCTGCGGAATTTGAAGCCCTAATGGGAAAAAAATCAACCTAGTTTCATTTTAGTCACATGCGCTGTGCCAACAAGAGAGATTGCAAGCTCAAGGATGGATATTAGGGAAGGATAACTAAGCAGTCGCCTCGGGCCCTTCTTTTTCAGAGATACCGTGCACACCCTTGAGATCTTTGGATTATTGTTTAATCAAAAAAGTTATGTACCACATTAGAGCCACATTAAAAGGATCCCTGAAGCAAGGCATGTGTTTTTCAAAATAAAGCAAAATTATGGAAAAACATGCCATAGGACGCAGCTTTCAGTTGTATAGCTGGAAAATTTACAAATATTTTTTCCTTTCGTATTTATCTTATGCTCTTGAATTAAATTCATAAATTGAAATGTGAAACAAATTTAACTCTTTTATTCACGTAATCTCACATCTACATTTCGCAATGGCGATGTTTTGGGGCCCCTTTCTGAGAGATCGCCCCCAAATTTTAATATCCACCCCTCCGCAAGTTATCTCAGTATCTGTAAGTAATGGCAGTGTCAATACCCTCAGCACTTGCAAAACAAAAAGCATCTTGCTACTTACGTTAGATTTTGCTGCTGACTCTTCTCGTTGTAGTTAAATGATTTCAAATAATTTGCCGAAGGATAGGGTGGCAATTAACATCAGATAAAAGTTGAAACACGGCTTATAAACAGCAGGTCGGAGTCTAATATCTTGAAGACTGATTTTTTACTCGCCGGCAAGGTAAAAATAAATCATTGACGAAAGCCTTAAGGCTCCATACAATTGTGATTTTAAACGTCACAATACATGTCATCATAAATAAATATCTAGAAGGAATGTTATTGTTGCTAAACAGTGACTATGCGCGATGAAGAAGAATGAAACTGAATCGCTTCTTAGCCAAAGTTTGAGCTTCAAGACATTTAAAATTTATCTCATCGCCATATTCACGCATGTAGTTTTAAAACTGTGCGAAAACAAAAAGCCACGATATTGNTTTAAAGCTACGTTGACATTGGATCGTGATTGAGCGATGTTCATGTGCACNCCGATTCGGTAATTCAAATTAAACAACACAATTTTGAACAGTCATGACAATTCAGTTNACATAGGAAATCAGTATACTGTGTCTACAGATAAATCGAGTGATAACCTTNATTTTTCTCATTTATTCCCTGGTTTTATGAGGGGGAACGTTTCCAGCAGTGAATGCAACCATGAAATTTGCACAACTACATTACGTTTTATCACAAAATGTTGGGGGCACAAAAGATATTATGTCCCCCCTGTCCAAACGTTGGGGGGACATGTCCCCCCCATAAACTCGGTCCCTGCTTACAGTAATTCATTATTTGAATCTACCCAAACAATCATCTGAGCTGACGGCATCAAGATTACAAGAAAAGCACCTGCTTCATCCTGGAACCAATATCACATTTCCATTGAAACAGAAAGCAAGCATTTTTTCAGTTTTTCACTTCCAGTGATGGTCTGGTGTATTTCCATGATCTAAAAGCCCTCTTAGAGGAAATGGGTTTGACACAATGCAAAGATGAAGAATGGAGACTCTTCATAGATGTTTCGAAATGAAGTCTTAACTGAATGTCCAATAGGCATGGATCCATACTTATGTGGCAATAAATATGGATCTGTATCTATTGGACATGCAGTGGAGCTTAAAGCAGAACATGATACTGTCAAGGTGGTTCTTCTAATGCATTTCATCTGTTGTACACAATTTTTTTTAAAACTAAATCATCTAACTGCCAAATTTTTGTCAATGAGTTGTTGGCAAGTTGCCACATATTGGGATTGGGATGCAATATGAGCATCAGGCTGCATTATTTGAAATCTCATTCTGAAAAATTTCTAGATAACTTGGGCGATGTCAGTGAAGTGCAAGGTGAGCGTTTTCACCAGGACTTAAATTATGGAGGATCGTTATCAAGGATGGAGGGTCACGCACATGATTGCAGACTATTTCTGGAGGCTAAAATGAGACTGCTCCAATAAATCGCATGAGAGAAAATCACTGAAACACAAATTTATAAGTTCTTAATTGTAAACCATGATTTAACTACTGCTTTCTGTTCTTTTGTGTCTCACCACCATCCAGTTTTGGTTTGAAAATCTGTAGATGTACAGGACATAGGTTTAGTAGCATGCAAATTTTTGGGGGTGCGAAGGATTTTTGCCCGAATTTTCCAAACTTGCCCGTAACATTTTTTGGGACTTTGCCTACGAAATTTCTCCACAAAGGCCAGAGATCATGATGACCTCTTTTTGGTAAGACCCCCAAAAAAGGTCTTCAAGTGTTTTTCTGGACATGTCGGGTGCCGTTTTTTGAAATCAAACAACGTTGGGCCACACTTTGCCAAATTTTCAGCGATTTTACTCGAATTTTTGACAAATCAAAACTTTTGGGGGTGTGCTTGCACCCCTGCCTCCGATGACACTTGTACTGTAACTTGAATGTGTTTTATTTTCTATAGTGTAACATTTTATCTGTCCATTTATGCTCAATCTTAAATTGAAACCACATAGTGACAAAGGGATGATGTTTGAATAAGCAATGGATCTATTTTAAAGCATCCACTTTACTCTCAGGCACACAATTTCGTAAAACTACGGGCATGTTGTTGCACAAAACTGTGACGTGATAGACAAAAACGGACATCAGATATGAAATCAGTTGAAAAAGTTGAAACAACTAAATGTGTGTATACCAGTGTAGTTTATATTCAGTGCAATGACACATAAATTAAGGGTAGTGCGTGTAGAAGAATATGCATATCATATCAACAAACTTCGCCAAAAAGTTGGTTTGGGAATATAAATATGACGTCAAATTGTGACGTCACAAACACCGCACACCAAATACACCATATACCACCGATAGAAACCTCCCTCATGAATTTTTTCTGCGTACGCCACTGTGTGAAAGAATTAAGAATTGGCGTCAGTAATTTATCCTGACTGCAGTTGTGTGTTCTGCTACCTTGTGTATATGGCTTCGAAGCATCTTACGCAACTGGTTCATGAACGTAGTTTTAAGTATACCCACACATGTCCTGCAACCTCATAGAACCTAGACCTAAGAGTAGAGCGCTCTGCGGTAATGCAGTCTCTCTTCTTTCTATTTTTATAACTACTAGCTACTAGCAAAGAGCAGGGACGACGGAAAGGAGGTGCATGACGGGGGCACTGCCCCCTGACCTTTGAAAGGGGGGGCAACGGGGGCACAGGTGCCCTTACAAAACAGTATCATAAGTAATTTCACGATTTATCAAGATCGACTTGAAACAAATTTATTGCAGCCAGGGACGCCGGAACGTCGGTAGGGCAGGGGGGGGCAGTAAAAAAGTTGAGGGCAGTGGAAACATGAAAAACAACAAAATCGTTACCAATTTTGCCTGCGACTGTTCAACAACAATGTTGACCTCAAAAATAATAAAATAAACTGTAGAAAATTTGTTTCAATTCGATCTTGATAACAATAAAATGATCAATGATGCTGTTATCAAAAAGAAACCTTTGCTCCTTTTTCCTTCTTTTAAAAGGTCAGGGGCAAGGCCACCGCCCTCTGGTGTCCCTGCATACCGCTATCAGCATTCAGCAGTCGTATTATCTGCCAAGATGTCTGTGTTCAACAGTCACATGCGGAAAAATACCGTTATATTGTAACTTGAAGTGAAAATTAAAAGATTTGTTGCCATGTTATTGTTACACAATAAGAACCAACAGTAAAACAATCAACCTGCCCCAGGGTTGCCAGATGAAAATGCCAATAAAAGCCAAGAAGTGCTAAAAAGAGGCTGGAAAAAGGCCAAACCAATTTATTAATGGCCAGAAAAAAGAGTTAAGCTTTATTTGTGGTATTGTCATTCCTTTGTCACAGAGAAACATTAATTAAAAGAATAGCATAAGAAATTTTTTCAAAATTGAGATTAGCCTACGTCTATTTTGGCATTGTACCCTGAAGCTCATTACTTATGCTTCTCTGAATTTTCATGATTTGTGACTGTGAGATTGCACTCTTTGGGTACAGTGGTGCCACAGTTTGCGCACTGATCCATCGGCACCTTTTTGAAGCCATGCGAAAGCCATTTTCATTCACTCCTGTACTTAGGAGCAGAATCGTAAGAGCCCTTCCACTTCTTCGGCATCATTGCCGCATTTACGTCGTGGAGAAATAGACCCGTATTTGTGTCGTGGAGAAACACACATCATTGTCAATTAATCGGAAATGAGCTACTGACGTCAAAATTTCTAGAAAATTTTGGTCCTTAAACGTGATTTCCAGGGAGGGGCGAATGCCCATGGTTTCGACGTACCACGAGTTAAAAACTGTTTGCTTGAGTTCATTGCAAAAGTGCACCCATAATAGTCATTCTTTCCGCATTTACATTTTCCGCAACAATGTTGACCTCAAAACTAATAACAGAAATTACAGAAAACCGTTCTGAACTTTATGTGCGCGCGAATAGTTGCAATGAATTTGTTTCAAGTTGATCTTGATAAATCATTAAGTTACTTATGATACTGTTACGTGAAGAGCACCTGTGCCCCCGTTGCCCCCCCTTTCAAAGGTCAGGGGGGGCAGTGCCCCCGTAATGCACCCCCGTTCCGGCGTCCCTGATTGCAGCTATTCTCGCACACATAAAATTCAGAATGGTTTTCTTTAATTTCTGTTAGGCTATTACCGTAGCTTTNCGGTCAACATTGTTGTTGAACATGCACATGAGAAAAGANTGACTATTATGGCTTCGCTTTTACACTGAACTCAAGCNAACAGTTTTGAACTCGTGATATGTCAAAACCATGGGCGTCAGCTGGAGGGTCAAAACGGGGATTTGTCCCTCCCTGGAAATTGGAACCAAGAACCAAAATTTTCTAGAAAACTTGAAGTCAACAGCTCAATTCCGATTAATTGATTTATTTCTTGCAATGACCAGTGGCGTATCTATGCAAAGTGGCGCCCATGTCAAAGTTAAAATGTGCGCCCTTTCTAATAATTTAAATGTCAAATATAGGGAAAAGTTTTACGAAAGATAAACCATGAAGAAAATTAATGTTTTTTGAAGAGGAAATATTAGTTTTTTTTGCTTTAAACTTTTCAGAAAATAAAAAATAAATTATCCATAAGGATCATAACATGCTTCTATGCTCATTTATTTTTATTATGAAGAATATGAAAACATTCAAATAATAGCGTTATCATAATTTATAGGTCTATATAATGTTGCCTGACAAAATTGTACATCCTACAAAAAAATCAAACAACATTTTCTTTTGAAAAGAAACACTTTTAGAACACATTTAATCTGAATTGTACAATAAATTATTTTATGCAAGTCATGTGTCACTTGTGTTCGAAAAATACAATTCCATCGAAACATCAATATAGCCAGCCTTCTCTTGTTTTAAATAACACAACATGCTGATTAAGACAAAACTTAACGTGCCGTTATCGAAGCAAATTCGTTTATGATTTCATCAATGTCAGCTTTCTCTGTTTCGTCCATTTCTATACTCAAAGCTAGATCACACAACCTTCCCTGACTTATTGTTAGTAATTGAGGCCAGGAGGTATCAAAGGACTAGTTTCAGTTTACTGAGAGACCGCTCACTGCTTGCTATACATAGAAATGTCGGATTATTTGCAAAGCAATTTGAAGAATGTCAGGAAGATTTCAGGACGCATGATTTTAAGTTGCACGACTTGAAACTCGCATTTTTCATTCTAGAATCTTCTCGTATAATTGCTTGCCATCTACATCTGAACTGTACACAACTAAATTGTCACTCGGTCGGGACCCTAACAAAGGCCTTGGACATCGAACATAAAGCTACATTTGGACAGAATAAGCTAGCTCNACCCAAGACTAAAATATTTCTTCTTTCAAGTGTTAAAATTTTTTGCTCAGCTGGCACGGTAGCGANACTAACTGCTGATTTTATGAGGACTAACTAATGTTCTCTATCTTAGTTTACACTAGTGGCCTTCGAAGCAGTTTCGTAAAGTCGGAGTGGCGGAATGGGCCGTAGCCCATTTAAGTTATTGGTTAATCTGCAGGACCTCAACAGCAGTTATTTGCGTAACAGTCAAGATTCTCACAGCCACCGACTTGAACTGTCTCATCCAGATTCTGACTAATATCTACTTGCCTGAAATGCAGCATACGGACTGACTTAGCCTTTCTTATAGCGTGAGAAGGACAACGTCTTGTAGATACGGCAAACGAACGTGCTTGTTCTGTCACAATGTCTGACCGTCATGTTATGTCACAGTACCATAGTTTGTCATAATCCTTGGTGGTGCTGGCGCTACACGACCGACATTACATACGGGAGCGCTGTGTTGATGCAGTTTTGCAGTTTATGGTTGCATGGGGCGCAAAATAGAGTTTCAAGAAATTGTAAATGAAATTCTAATTTTTTTCAAGCAATTTTTGCGCCCCCGTCAAAGTGTTGCCCATGACACGTGCCATGCCTGCCATACCCTAGATACGCCATTAGCAATGACCATTAGCTTATTTGCCGATATGAAACTCAAACTGCACAAGAACCAGGTTCATCTGTTCTGGTGTCGTTTTTCCGCATGCGACTGTTGAAAGCAGACATCTTGACAGGTAATGCTGCGCGACAGTGACTGCTGATAGCGGCAAGCAGAGACTCTGGGGAGCGGACACATTTCCCCCCTGACCTTACAGAGGCGGAGGTCTCTTTTTCATAACACCATCATAGGAAATTTCATGGTTTATCAAGGTCAAATTGAAACAAAATTTTTCTATACTTTTTTATATTTTTGAGGTCAACGTTGTTGTTGAACAGTAGCAAGCATAATTGGTAACGATTCTTTTTGGTTTTCATAAGTTTTCATTGCCCTCAATTTTTTACTGCCTACCGATGTTCCAGCGTCCCTGGCAAAGAGGAAGAAAGAAAGATTTTCTTGTGGACCCTATCCACATCCAGAACGAAAGATAGACTTGTGTGACAGCATCAGTGGCGCAGCAAGGAGGGGGGCCGGGGGCCGCTGGCGGCACTTTGCTGAATAAAAATTTATTTTTGAAAGGATTTTAAAAGTTCTGGCTTTTCGTTGTTATTTTTGAATAAATTTTTAAAAGTTTTACAAGTTCTAACTCCTCAATTTTTGTGTTTGGAAGCCCTAGATTAGTAGGCTAGCCTAAAAAGCACGACATGTGGCTTTGGAGTGAGCAAACTGATGAAATGCTTACTCAAAAGTCTGGGTCAAATTCTAGGTGCTCCAGTGTTTGTCTTGAAATCAGGGCGTTTTTGACACACTTACTTGGGGGGCAATTGTGCCCCATTCCCTACACCTTCCTCGCCAGACGAAGTCATTTCCGCCATCCCAATCAAACTTCCTTTTGAACAAAAGAAAGAGATGACATTCGACGGCAGACTACCAAACGCTAGGGCTCCGGTTGTTCGCAATTTATATTGCCGCTCCTCTCAAACCTGACACCTAGGCATTGGCGAAGAAGATTTCGCTGGGGCGGGAAAGTTTCCGCCTCTCAATTGGATGGTTGTATTTCCTATTGACAGACACTGAGGGAATCGCCGTAGCGCTACTTGTGCAAGATCGTTGCCTCAACTGCCCCGGTAAGAAGCATATTTCAGGCGTTGGCACGCCACTATTTGACGTCGCCAAATTATGAAAAAACATTTCTTGGCACATCTCATGTTATTTTTTAATGTTCAGTGGGATATTTTCAATAAGTGCCATAAGCTGTAGCGTTATCATCAGATGGGCTTGTCAACATTAAAATTTGGCAGTTGAAGTGAAGAACTCTGCAAAAGGAACGTTGCTCAGTTTCAGTACAACGGCTGTTTTTCTGCATGACGTAATGAGGTCGGGAAATGACGTTTCTGAAGCGGGGTAGTGCAGTTGGTGTGTTTGCGTGGGGAACTTTGAGCTCAGATTGTCGGTTTAAATTGCAAGTAGTGTGAATCAGAGCCAGACGATGGGTAGCGTGAGTTTCGTAAAAGTTTCTTTTGTTCAACAGTATGCTTAATATTTGCAGTCACAGAAAAATTCATTTCAACAAGAAAAGCTTAGAAAAGGCATTGCTCTCATTTTGATGAATTTAAGGCAAGAACTTTAGTCTGTACACCTAACGCAAGGGAAAACGATATCTTTAGATATGATTGTGGTTAACGCTTTTATTAAAAAGAGCGTTATTCGAAATGGTTGTATATCATAGCAATGGCTGTACTTAATAAAGTTGTTCAACGCAAATACCGTCGAACGTTAGACGTTGTAATCACTGCTGAGCATCCAAAAGGCCTACGTCCCACCTGGCATGGTTTGGTAATACAGTTTTCGAAATAGACGTCTGCTGGTAAGCAGTCCCGTCGCCACGGGGGGTTTTGTGGGTCTAGTCCCCCAAAACAAAGCTCCAAGCCCCCATAATGTGAAACACTATAAATCAGTGGATTTTTGTCAAATTTTAGAATGTAATTCCTCCCCTGCACAAACGTAAAGTCCCGCAATTGAAGAACTTCTGGCGATGGTTCTGTTGGTAACGAACAAAGGCAAGGAATAACACTATGCACATGTAACTGGAAGAGATCCAACCCAACAGCTTCTCAACCATAACCGGTTTAAAACCTGTTTAGGATATTTTTTCAAAATGGTTCCCTGCACCTATAGAGGGCTCCGTGCAAGTGCCGACAGAGTTAACGTTTGAAGCCTTTTATATATTCTAAGAGAATTACAGCACTACTGAAACGTGAAGAAAACTATATGCAGTATATAGGCCTATACTTTTTTTAGTTCAAGACAAGGATACTGCACGCAATTTTAACAAATAAATGTTTACATCTGTAAAGTAGGTATGCCGCCATCACATCTCTTAATTTTTCGTTTGATCCCCTGGAATGACTAAACTATTAAAAAGCCATGATGTGGCCTTACCGGAGATTAAAAACTAACAGGGAAGAAAAATTCACGAAACATGTCGGGTTCGTATATGCATATGTAAAGAAAGCAAAAATTAGAAAAATTAATGATGAGAAAGGTGGCGACAAGCAAAAAAAGAAGACCCATAATCGACCATTTAAAGCAAGACCCGTTTTAGTTTGTGAGTGTGCGATTGTGATTTTGAAGGTGCTTTATTAATCCTTATATCTTTAAATAAGCACGGAACATGATCTTCTTTGATTTTAAATTTTTGTAAGCAAATTTGGGGGTTGAAAGGGCGACACTTATATGGTCGGCCCCGGGCGGCACTTAGCCTCGTTACGCCTCTGGACAGCTTGGCATTATGGTTATGGGTTGAGACAAATTTTCTTTCGGAGGCTGCGCAGTGCACAATAACGAAGCTGTTGGAATTTCTTACCTAAACAAACGTGAATTTGAGATATTGCAAGCACTGGGAGAGTCAGTACAGACCCCGCTTTTTTTGCAGAAACATGAAACACAATCGGAAGGATTTGGTTGAACGATATTATTCTTGAAAAGTTGAAACAAAGCTTAACATAAGCAGGTGGCAGTTAGTCTCCTGGCCTTTCCATTTTTCAAATGCATATTCAATTAGTGAAAATGATTTTAAGACATGATAGGGTTAATCATAGCAAATCAATCTTCAAAACCACGGAAAAAAACACGCAGGATAGATGTTTATGTTTCCCCCGTCTAATTTTTCCTTGGCCCCGCAGTGACCACCGAAACAAATCCTGTCAGGTCTCTTCACAATGCAAATAATTGCGCTCAGTTTACGTCACAATCCTACTGTCTGTGGTAATGATAAATGCTGTTTTTTTTGCTACTAATGTTGTTGTGTAGTATTTGCTACCACAATTAAAATCAAGCAGATAAGTTTGTTCTTCTGGCGATTATTTAACAGACGTTTCGCCCACTTATTCAAGTAGGCTTCCTCAGGACAATGTTTTTAACCACATAACATACAATTTACCAATAACAAATAACAATGAGCGGTGTGACGTACAAAGATCAAAGAAGATATAAGTGCTTGAAAAACGCGTTGCTGTGTGTAACGTCGGTCAAGCAACGACGTCATTGCCTTGTTACAAAAGCTATAATACTGTATAAGCACGTTATTATTCGGGAAGTAGTCGATTTTGAGCTCATCTTTACAAAAACTGTCAGCAATACTCATAAGCAGAAAGCACTAAATGCTCATTTTCACCTTGACGCTCGCATCCATTCATCACAATTTACAGTCAGAAACCAACAGACTAACGATTACATTGCAACTTCCATGAGCTCCAATGCAAATTCATTCGTTTATTTGCACTGCTGTCAGTGCAGAAACAGGAAAAAGAAGAACCTGATCTTCTACAAGCGCTGCCACCTGTTTTTCAATATCTTTAGAGGACTTTACCTACAGGTAGTGCAAATGGAAGTTTATGTGAATGAATGACGCCAAGCACCCATCGATTACGAGCAGTTTTACGGCATATATCTGAAGACGATCTGCTGACAGATACAGCTGACGCCGCTAAATAAAGCCACCAAGGGACCAGTTGATTTCAAATACCGGTGTCAAGCGAAATTTCTTACCTCTGCGAAATTTCTGACCTATTATTGTTTGTCAGTTATTTTGCTTCTCAGAGTAAATGAATAAAGTTTGGCGATACTTTTTTGATGTGTGTTGTGTAAAGTAAAACTTTTTTGGTTAGATGTCAGATACCCATGACAAGCTACAGCACGGGAATAACTATAACCACTGAAAATTGTTGGACTTTGTTTAAGACCTCAATTATATTTATTTTTCTAATTTCCGCTTAATCTGTACAGTAGAAACAGGTGATTCCTTGTAGTGGATTTGTGCAGATGGGTTTTGCTTCAGGTTGAAATAGCCTACTTTGGCTATGTAGGTGGTGTGTTTTGAATAAGACAGGGATAGTGTTGTAATAGTGTGTGCAGTAACCTAACTTAATGCTGTATCAAACGATTTGCAACTTGCTGCTGATTGCTGATCTATTGATATTGGATATAAAGTAATCAAGCATAATGAATGAGGCTACGCGGACAAAATAAAGTTCAAAAGAAGAAAAATTCAATCAGCTCTGGAAATGCATCAAAGAATTGAAAGAAACAATGCTCAAGTTAACAAACATTCAGAATGAAGACTGGACAAGCTAACTAACATCACACAAAATCTTGAAAACAAGCTTAATGGAATACAAAAAATGATGGTTGAAGATGAAAATAAGTTGAATCATCTTGAAGAAGAAAAAGAACAACTACGTGATGAGATGGTTCAGAAAACAATTCTGCTTGTCTTTCAACTTGACAGACAAGAACAATACACAAGAAGAGAAAATATTCTTACTTATGGAGTAGAAGAAAATAAAAAAGACAACGATGATGGGGAAAAGGTCTTGTTCAAAATAGCAGATGAGCTCCAAATCGATCTCGAATATAATCAACTACAGCAGTGGTTCCCAAACTTTTTCTGATCGCGTACCATTTGTGGGTCCCGTACTGTCAGCACGTACCACCTTGTTGCAGGAAGAGTCAATGTGCCAAATATCATTCGATCAAAAGTTTGGAAAACCAGAATTGACACAATTTCAACATGAACAAAATAGCTGTGAGAAATTATAATGGTCATTTTTTAAGCCAACTATGGAAGCACACAAAAATTCAGGAATTTATTAACAGAACCCGATTAGTAAAAATTATAGCTGTGAATATATTTTTTTGTCTAGAAAAAACAGAAAGTTGGTCTCTTCGTGTACCATCTGGAAAGCCTTCGCGTGCCACTAGTGGTACGCGTACCACAGTTTGGGAACCACTGAACTACAGAGAGTACATCGACTAGGACAAAAAAGAAGAAACAATGAGAATCCACGCCTAATCATTGCAAGATTTGTGTCATACAAAAAAAGAAACGAGTTTCTTACTAACAAACGGGATCTCAAAAATATCGAAGGAAGACAGCATGTCTTCGTTTGTGAAGATCTCACACCTCTACGGTACAAGCTACTGAAGTACATGCAAAAGTCCTATTCTGATACGTTTACCTCTTGCTACACTCGAAATGGCAATATAAAAGCCAAGCTCAAGGCATCTGAAAAATGAGTCACCGTCACTTCACCTGATGATCTCTTTAAACACGGAATTGATGTTGCTTATAAACAGATGGGCTGTGNCAAAACACTTAACATCTAACCCACCGCAAAGATATACCTTCCGTGAATTCCGAAACAAAATTTAATGTAAGCGATTACTTACACTTGAACAACAAACTGCCAAAAGGAAAATCCATACGTAAGTGCGTTAATTTTATATGTTGGAATGCTTTCTCTGTTCTGAATATATGGCTGCTGGCGCAGCAGTGCAAAGTGAGCTTCCCACCTAAACTTAGACAAATGGACTGTAAACATTGCGATGCTCAATTGCTTCCAGGTTGTGATGGTTAACAAGTAGCAACAGCCGCTCTGACAGCGATCCACAATTTGCTTTACCAAAAGCACGTTCAAACTCAGACGCTAAAATGATAAAACAGTGCAATAGAAGTCTGGTCAAGAATTCCTTCAGAAATAAAAAATAAAACATGTTTGGCACTTTTTTCGGAGGAGTATAAGAAATATGTATGACTCGGATAATAGAAACATACTCTGTGTTCTTATCGATTGGTGTACATAAACCAAGTGGTTTGATTCAATTACGTAACGTTGTTACAGTGGAAACTGTCAAATGATGAAGTATCTCCGTTAAATATTACATCGTTTGGTTGTTCACAAAAATTGGTCGCATCAAACCAGTGTATGAAGTAGTGGGATGCCTTAGTCT
>JGI24159J19872_10007092_pt1 | contig 14667 bp, 8 predicted proteins | sample Ectturendosymbi4_FD_19872 | JGI IMG/M metagenome (IMG submission 19872) | reverse complement strand
GGAGAGATGTCGTGTGACGCCTTGCTGGTCTGAAGTACGTTGGTGTTATCTTCTGAGAATAGACAAGGTGGGCTCAGAATGACAGGGTCAGAATGTGACCATGGTAGCGAGGAGACCACGAGGCTAATAAGCTGGACCAGAACGCTTGCGGCTTCGCTGCAACAGATTACCGTTCGTGGAAAGCAAAGGTGCGTACGCGTAACAGCGCAAACAGATGTGGTGTGTTGTGACACCGTGTCGATGCGAAAATATCTCTTCGGTCGAAACTGGTAAGGTTTTACCGATAAACCACTTACTACTGGCCAAAATCTGCACGANGGCAGCAAGGGAAGTAGAACAAAACAGAGAAACACACTCTAAGAACACACAAAAAGCCGCTCTTTCCGGTAGCAAGAGAAGCGCATACAATACGCGCAAACAGCATTGTCATGAGAGGCGGTGTGAGTTACCAAGAACTTGCGTAAGAGAAAATTGACTGAAAGTAGCATGCACATTAAAGGTCGTTTTTTAATGTATGGTGTCCTAATTGATTAAATTTTCAATTAGATCTACAAAGAATTTTACTTATCGGATACAAAGAAGGTTTTACATTCTGTGCAAGTTATAATCAAATGACTTTTCTTATTCTACCTAAAACCATGCACTTGCAATTACATGGAAAATAGGAAATAAAAGGCCCCTTTACCGAGGTCATGAATACCGTTATAGTGTGGGCCTACAATAATCTTTAAATTATTTGAAAAGCATGTGAGCATTTTTCTGTGACGAAAAAACAACTTTAGAAATTTATTCTGTGTCATTGACTCAATTGTTCCAGAAATTTTTTTTTTCTGATTTCCACGCAACACACGGTAGCAGCCGTGCATTGATATTTTTTGTAATTTTCTTCAAAATTGTGCTTTTGCCAAGATGCAGTTCCTGACTCTTTCGACTAGTTCTCGTATGTTGAACCAGTGGCAGGTCCGGGGGAAGGATTAGTGTAAATGGCTTCCCACAAAACGACCAAGTTGCCCTTTGGAGTGGTTCACCTTTTCAGTTATAGCGTTCCCTAGATTTTGCTCTTCACAGTGCTACATCTGTCGTCCCATGCACATGATAGAAGAGGTTGTCAACATCCTGCCAAAAATATTTCAGGACAAAAGGTATCATGACGTGTTTCGGTAAATATTCAAGTTGGGAAAAGCCGTTTTTTTCTCTTCATTTTCCTTTCTAATGAAAAGTGAATAGGAAGCTTGACGCCTGGCTATTGCATTGTTTGAAACATTAATCAAAGTTTTCGAAGTTAGCACTGTACTTTTCCTACCTATTTTGAGATGTTAGGGTCATCCATCGTAAAATGATAGTACTGACATGGATTTTTAACAGGACAGTAAAACTTTTTCTAGTAAAAAGTCATGAAAAAAAATTTGGTGACATTGCATTTTCACAAGAACTTTCTTCCGTTTTTGTGGTTTAATCCGAATTTGCCTGAAAGCCTAAATCCGAGGGAAATTCTGGGGTAAACATGAAAGTGAGATCCAAAGCTCTCAATAATTAAATCCAAACTCTAGGTAAAATTTAACAGAACGTTTGCCTCAAGTTGCAGTTTTCGAATTGCGGCGAGGTATTTTTACCGGGTACCTGAGAACGCCCAACTCTTATCTTGATATGCCCTTGCGGCGTGTGGCAAAATGTTGATTTTATCGCAGGCGTTCATCACAAGTGTGCCTTAGCACGTAGTTGCACCGTACACATAATGTTCGCTACAATTTCGGATCTTAAGTTATTGAGGGTTCATTTGCCAAGTTGGTATAACTCGAAGCAGCAGTATTTTTTAATTCAAAAATTAACATGTTGTACTGGGAAAACCGAGTTTTTGTAGATAGACACGAGTAGGCGCAACTTTTTCTCAGGTCGACTGCTTGAGCCACTGTTGACGAAAGCGAATAGGATTGCTCAAACTTCGATGCTGCAATACGAAATCGGTGCTGTTTGTTGAGGCTGCAGCAAACAGTCTCGAGTTTTGCCAAGTTTCGGACAGTAAGTTACGACTTTCCCAGGCAAACCTCATAACACCAATTTAAATACATTACAAGGCGTTAAAAGCACACACTCCTATGAAAGCATAAAAAACAATGACCCATAGAATACATGTGGCACTGAATGATTTTTATCGCTACACATATCGACAGAGTGTTATTCAATTGATTTCATCAACTGCTGGGCAAATTTTTACACCAGCCATCACTCTTTTCATTCTCATTGTCCTCGTCATGGTACTCGGGCTCTGAGTCGAAAATGTTGGACAACGAAGGGTTCGAGGCTGTCTGAACATAAACTCCATCCCAAACGCCACGTGTGGATCTGGTACTTTGTTGAACTGCACTCGTGTGAATGCAATTAAGCGACATATGATCAGTACAAGGTTAAAAAGAGGAAAGTGCTTTAACATTTAATAGAAGCGTTCAGATTAAAATCACAAGGCAGTGGTTACCCCGGGCCACGAGTTATAGAAAATTGGCAAGTGTTGAAACATATATAAAAATTCATTTTAGATATTTTCACAAATCTTTGACAGAAGGTGCTCAGCAAAAACAATGTGCTGGTAAAATAATTCTGACCCTTAAAAAGGTATTGATAGAAAAGAAAAAAAGGAATTAATTTCACTCATCTTGAGCCATTTATCAACTTTACACTTCACTAAAAATCTCTAAAAATACATGATCTTCGCTAAAAGGCTAATGTGTAGCAATATAGCAATACGCCCTGCCTGTATCATTTAAAACTGAAATCAACATTCTTTTGCAGCCAATATCTCTTTAATGACGTTCATCCTTTAATAGGCTACATTTAAAGTGATGTTTCAGGGTCAAGTTTCGTTGCTATCAACTGTTATTGACTTCAGCGCTATGGATTTAATAACAAAAATTCGTAGCCTTATTTACAGATATTGCAAATTCTCTCCTTATTTAGTACTTTCCCTGGTGCTTTTCGGTTGTTACGCACGAAACCAATCAAATACAACTTGTTCCTCACTAACATCGCTAATTGATACATTTCTTAAAGTATCAATTCTGTGTGTCTGCACTTACCTATAGGAAGTAACGCAGTAATCTTTCCATCTCAGCCAACTGTTGTTCATCGAGCCTTTTTTTGTGCCTGCTACACGACGAGGAAACAACCAAACAGATCTGCGTGTTTCGCAAAGCAGCTGAAAAAATCGCTTAGGCGCTGTAAGGTGACAGGCGCCACCTAATGTAAGTCGTGTTCAGAAAAAAACTCGTTGCACAAGCTTGGTCTTCTCTCTTCGCAAACAAGGTTTGTCAGTTCAGGTTTTCGCTTCAACTTGTGTTTTCTAGAGGTTGTATCAAATTCTCAAAGCCTTATACTGAAAAGGTGATGCAAGGTATTTTAATGTTGTTATGGAAAGCAGATGTTTGATAAGGCGATTAAGAATGTGACAAAACTGCAGAAAGTTTACAAGCATTAGGTTTGGTAACCACCCAAACCAGCACTATTGAAACCAGCGTATTTTGTGAGTTGTGCCTTACATTGCAATGAAACGTTAAACGTGCGTCACAAGCTCTTTGCGTTTATGGCAATTTAATGATTTTCTATACATCGTTGGTTTCAACGTTTCCTTTTTTTATTGAATATCAGTTCGAAGTTTCTCGGAAGTAAAACGTTCTTCGTGATGAAAGATTTACCTGGACCTATTTGGGCAAGCTATTTTCTCGTAACTGATGGAACTATACTGCGAAGATTCTGTGTTGGAGAAGTAATTACCGCTTACACGTTAATTGATGTTTTTCTTTGATAAGAACGAAAAGCCAAATACGCCCAGCTGTGCATGCACCCCGGAAGGTAATTAGCTGAATGACGGAAAAATATCATCAGGAATCTATTAAACGTCAATTCTACTTGGTGATTTTTTATTTATTTTGCCTCAGACCCTTGATGGGCAAAGAATACTACTGCGTCGTCATTAGTAATGACGCACCGGAGCTGTTCTGTTGGAAAACGTGAAGCAGTTTAGGCTGATTAAAGTTGAGATCAATGAAAATGTTCCACGAAATCGCAGTTGCCACCCATCGTTTAACTCAAAACTGGTTAGGTCCATCTTGGACAGAAGCACATCCAAAATACCATCACGAACTGCTCTTGGCAATAGTATAGCTAGACGCATAAAAATGTTTGAAATCCGTTCGAGCACCTGGCAGCCTTTTCAATGGTAACTGCATTACTTCAGTTTAAAGCGATAAACATTCAGAAGGTTTATTCTGTAATGAGTCGATAGATAATAAGATGACTGCGTTTGTAGGATGCAACTAATAAAAATAAAAGTTTAACTGAAATAAACAACCTATTTAGTAGAAAGAACAAGAGCAAAAACTGATGCTGAGTAATTTTCAACATAATAATTAAAATAGGGAACCGGAAATCTGCTTATTGCAGCGTTAACAGTTATGCATCATACGCTTTAACAACCGAACCTATAAATCACTGGCGTGACTTGTAATGTTACGCTACAACTGACTCAAGCTGAAAGACTCGCACTAACTTGTTTTCACTACTCATTCTCTCTAAGGCTAGGGGTTAGAATTTAAAGATCGGGCTAGATCGGCTCATTATATATATGCTGATATAAGTGGCCTAGTGGGATAGAGCGCCTTCCACGGATGTCGGTAGGTTGGGTTAGAATCCCAGTTGAGTCACAACTAAGACTTCAAAAACGGCACTCGCAGCCTGTCCAANCTCGTTCTCGGTAAGGATGAGCTAAAGGGAAAGCTTCAGGTGCGGTGCAGCTATTGGCCTGCCACCAGTGCAGCATTCACTGTGAAAATAGCAGCGTGACCTCCAACGCAGAGTAAGCAGATATAGGCGCCTGCAGACCACTTGTGACTCTCCAAGGGCAGTACTGCGTGAGTTGTATAATGGAACTTCCTTTCTTTCTAATTAATCGTTCTAACTTCGTTTTTTCTTTCATAGCAACAAAACGGATAGGTTTTTCAGAAGAAAAAGAGAAATCACGAAAAGTTTTGAGGAAGTATTATTATGATTACATCAAAGATAGACTCATAAAAGCAGGAAATGATTTTGAGCCAGAAGCGCAATGGATTGAATATCCAACAATATTGTCGAATGAGTTGCTTAAACCATCGAAGCTGCAGAGACGCCTGAGCACATACCACCCACAAAGTACAAGGAAGCCCAAATAATATTTTGAAGTAAGAAAGATGATCCTCTCTTGCTGATCATTACATTAATGGCTGCTTTTGTGTAAATCTGGCCAACATTTCAGATGTGTTTGACCAGTCGAATCAACTCAATATGACAATGCAATGTAGAAATAGGTCAGTATGTTTAGTTTCTGAGAAAGTTGAGGGGCTTAAGAAAAAGATACGTCTCTGGAAAAAAAGGGCGAAAGGTAAACGACTTGATATGTTTCCATTGCTCAGCAAAAACGTCCCCTCATGTGGACTTCTCTAAACCAATTATTGAGCGTCTGGCTCAACAGTCGCAAAAGTTTGATTACTACTTTCCAGAAGATGCGCATCCTAGAAACCTTTGTATTCTGAACCCCTTTGCTGCTAATTCTGTATCGGAGAAAGTGACCCTGTCCGTGGTACTTGATATTAAACTCATTGAACCTTCTAAAAAAGACAGTCAGAAAGCTTCGATATCAAGAAGTCGATCTTACTTCATTCTGGATTCATTTAAACAAAGAATACCCTTGATTGTCAGACCGTGCCATCAAATTTCTCATGCCATTTGCCACCACTTACCGGTGTCTGTGTGCGTCCGGCTTCTCAAGTGTAACAGCAACAAAATCAAAGGTCGAAACAGTCTTAAAACTGACACTCTGAATGTTACGTTGCATGTGAGCTTGTCTCCTATCAAGTCTCGAATAGATCTTATCATACAGTATCGACAATCAAGAAAAACTTTTCCATAAACACTATATTGCACACTGTATGTTCTGTGTTGTTCAGGGTTTATTTCTTTCTCGTATGTCAATTTTTTGTTGTTATTTTGTCACGACATCTCATAATGGGCTCCCCAAAAAATTATCGGTAAAGGTGGGCCGCAAGCTGAAAACTCTTTTGGAAGCACAGATGATATCCGAAATAATCTATAGCAGATGCAACTTCGCAGCGTTTCTTTATGCCTTTATGGAACTGATTGACTTTTCGTGTTATCGCTGTTTTGAGAAAATGTGAAAAAGTTATGTTTGCGCAGTAAACCTCAAAATTTTAGAAACTTCAACTTAATATCTTTGTTCTAGAACATGTAGTGAATATAGAGTGGACACGGGCGTCATTAAGAGGAAACTACTGAACGTTGACAAATGTTGTGTAATGAAAACTTGATGGCAATATATTAATGTAATAAAGATGCAAAGTTTGCTAGTACGGGAAATAGTCAAACTTTAAAAAATCCGCGTAATAACAGTGGCAATCAAACGATTAAAAGGTTTTAATCCAATCAGGATGGTGCCGCAAAAAGCGGGATTTGTCCGGTAGTTGGAGCACATCCGCTGTTCGCCTGGTGTGTGCATGTTTTTAGTGGGATGAAGAGGAAACGCTATCTACGAGTGCGCATAGGCACTTTTATAGACAGTTTGCAACAAGGCTATTGCCCTCGTATTTCCAGCTTTCTAACACTAACTTCAAGNTGCTCCGATCATTTCTGGTCGACGACGTACTTTGCAAAAAGTGAAACGGCTTGTTTATCCGGCAGGAAAATTTTTCTGTTTTGAAGGCTGGCTCCAAGCAGTTACCCAAGAAATTAAGTGATATCGACACAGAGCAGTGACGATTTGTAGATCGATTCTGCTTGTTTCTCCCCGGAAATCGCATGCCGTCTGCCAAGCCCATGAGATGATTACGAGAAACCTAGGACTTTTAAAAAATATAAGATATTCCACTTTACAGTCACATGATCTTTATCACGATGTTGTCATAAACCGTTTAAACACTAAATTTGCTGTTAAGACGTTGACAGATCTGAGTTACACAGCAGAATTAGAACGCAAATCTATCTAGTGTCTTTCTGCCTAGCAATTTACTCGACACCGTTGTTACTGAGTCATATTAGTGGGTTGCTGGACAAAAATTGCTATTTGTCAATTTGTTCGAACAAGACAAACACAGCTTTTTAAAAGTAGTCTTGAACTGGAACAGCAATATGACTGACGCTGCGGTTGTTACTGAATAAAGTTTGCTGCCGTCATGAGTCTATTTATCTTGCAATGAACAAAATAAACAATATAACTTATACCAAAAACACTCTAATATTTCCATGGAAAATTCAAGAAGTTATGTGCAGGATATTAAAAAATTGTCTGTTTCAAAGAATGCTTGAGCTTTTCGTGAATTAAATACTTAACCAGTTGACAAACAATTTCTCTCTTAACAAAAGACACTTAAATAAACTTTCGAAATTATTTTAAACACAAGTCTCAGAACAGCCAGAGTCAAGCCGTCAAAGGAAACCAGAAAATTGTTCTACTCTTTTGACATGACGTCATTGCTGATGTACGCGAAGGAAAAAGGAAAATTAAATTCAATGACATAACCTGTTTTGATGTTTGTAGTAGCTGTAGTCCGGTTTTATAAGCGCTTCACATAAATACCCGTTTTAGTGTAAAACAAGGCGTTGGTTGTGCTCAAATATGTTGCAAATATGTCAAGAAAATTTACGTTCAAGTGTTTTTCGAAAGTTTCCGTTCATAGCTTAATGTAATTCATTTTCTAGTTTTATGGCTAATTTGCGCATGATCTTTGAGTTTCTTGTCTATTGTAGCATTTTGCATTGTGCTTGCAGGTCATTTAAGATTGATGTTTACACAATATTATGATGGAATTTACGCGAAAAGAAGCACGCGTCGTTCGGATACTTTTTTTCATCTTATTTTGTTCAACTTTATCCGTTGGTAAGTCTTGCACTGTAATATATGCAACCGGTAGTTGCTTTTCTTCCATTTTGCGTCAAGCTCTGCTTGCTATTGATAATAAAATTGTATTAGAGCACCATAATTTTTGCTCTTATGTGTTGCACATCAAATTCAAATATATGTCTGTCTCACGTTAGCAACTTTTTGCTATACATGTGTCACTTATTGCTGATGTGATAAGAACACAGGACTCATTGCTGGTTGGGTTTGGGCGTCTTCCACATCCTTGGTGGCAATCGCAGAAAACCTGCAGTGATATAACTGTTTCGACTACATAGTATGTAAGTGGTAGTAGGGACCTATTTTAGATGTTGGTGTGGACACAATCTCCTTTGCTGAGCCGGCAGAACGATTCACTCACACTAATTTTTTGAGATAGTTTTGAAATGGTTGGCCTTTTTTGCTTTTCACTTTTTGAGAAAGATTTCACTGAAAAGTAGCAAAAAATTTCCACTATGCGTCACTTACTTTGGTTATGTTGGGGGACCATTTAAAAAACTTCGGGGCCAAGAATATTTTACTGGGTCCTGGAAGAGAAATGGCAATGTGTAATGTAAAGAGTTTCAACGCTTAGTTGAGGGAAAAGACTTGCTACGCGCGAAACCTTATATATTGTTGACTAGAATGAGAAAACCAGTTGTTAAAACACTGGAAACGCTGTTAAAAGACTGACTTTCTTGCACGTCTGCGTGCAAGTTGCATACCGGTCATGCTTCAAAGAGTTTCTATTGCGTTGCATCTAAGTGTATTAGTTATAACGTATTTATGAATTTATGACGCGCTTCATCGCACCAAGTTCGTCAGGTGAGCAACTGATTTTTCTTTCGTTGCCAGATACGTGTCATCATAAGAACGGAACAACCACATGCTCTCTTGCGTTCTGCAAATTTTTGTTGCAGTTTATGTTGCCACAAGAGTTAAAACATGTTTGCTTCAAAAAATTTAAGAGGTGCTTTCTAGCCCACATATTGTTGCGCTGGAATTGTCGTAGAGAGGAATATGAGATTCCACAAATTCATAACTTGTGGTCAACGGCTTTAAGATTTGCAAAATGCTCCGTTTGTTTGTNAAGTTTCTTTTTGTGTCAATGTTCAATAAATAAATGTTTTTGTCAAAACCACNAACATTGAATGAGAAATAACACAACCTCTGCTTTCTGCAACAGTTTTCATTCAGTAACTATACAAACTGCGCATTCACTGAAAAGTACGAGGAGTCAGTATCGAAGGAAGGGTTGTCCGCACCGATTAAACACCTGTAGTGTAGCTCCACCGGCCATCAGATCTCATCAAACGGCGAAAGCGCAGCTGGAAACCCGGCATTATTAATGTAAATACGTGATAATAAAACTTCGCAGTACATAATTCGGGTTAATTCCACCTTGCCCTGAAAATTTACCACACTTAGTGGAGAACGCTCTGTTTAATTCCGCTTGACTTGTGAGGCATTTTGGAATAATTAAATAGGTTTTTGTTAACAGTTTCAACTCTGAATGTTTTGTTTAAACCTGCCTGATCGGGTAGTTTTTTCACGAAGACGAGAAACTTTTGTGGCAGCTATAGATCCACGAGAGCAAAAGGCTAATCTTGTTTTTGCATCACGTGATGTTTTTATTTTATGTTGTAACTTTCAAAATACGCAAATAAACGTATTTTCCTTCAATCAGAACAAAACAAGTTTTATGCAACACCGATGGCATATTATTTTAAGACAAAAATAATATTATTTGCTCAGTGATATATTAAATACTATTCCTTCTGCCTGGATCTTAACCCACTGCATATCTGAGAAATCACTGCGTTTTATGAAAACGCGTTTGAAGATTTTGTTATATACTATAATTATACACATTTCATTGATAAAATCAAGGTTTTGTATACACCGTACAGCCCGCTGGATATTTTTTGCGGCCTTCGTATACACAGTGCACACTTTTAGTATTTTTTGTAATCTAGAACACAAGAAACATTTTAAAAAATACCATCCTCCTGATAAAATAAGCCAACTTTGAATTTTAAAAACGTAAATATATCAAAATGAAGATATTAAAATATATTAGCTTTTATAAAAAAAGAGCATAATTTGAATAAAATGGTTCTTCGCCGTTGGGTGCTGACGAAACAAATGTGGCTCTCACTGAAAAAATTTTGACCACCCTTGGTTTAGACATTGAAAAGCTCAATATAGAAATTTTCAGGAATTGTCAGCTATACGTAAAAAAAAGAGAAGCAGGATTCCAACATAACGCAGCAGTACTATAGTCTGGAGTTAATGACAAACTGGTCGAGTTTGATTAAGCATATCTACACCGGATTTACTTATGTTTTATCAAAGTCCACTTATCAAAGTCTTTAAGGAATTCTTTGGAGAATACAAAAGGATGTACACTTTTGTTTATTTCATATCTTGAAAATAGAAATGCTTTTGTGTTATTTTGTTGTTCTGCGACATTACGGCTTGTTTGAAAAGTATACATGCAGACGATTTTGAATTTTCGCGCTTTTCCATATGAAGCAACACTTTTTTCGAAACGTTTCTCGAAATCGCCAGGATTTTGCAACACACATATTTGTCACCCCTCTCGTTTAGAAACATGTTACAGCGTTCAAGCGTTTGTAAGAAAACGGCTTCAATCATCTGCAGCTTGAATCTCCACCTGGCTGTCGCAGGCATCAGTAACACAGTGTTGTAACAACAAGTTTGACTGTGCCGCAGCAAGCAGCCGAACAAAACGCCCGAAGCACATTATGTCGCAGTGTCACGTTACTGTAAACGCGTTGATTTCCGTAACGTTGTGCGTTTAGCCAAAGAACGTGACAACTCGCACAGTAGCAACGAATGATTTTTATTTTTTGCTTTTCTTGTGTTATCACAGATTAATTTTACCAAACTAAATCATTGTTTTGTAAGACGTGTTGGTGTTCAACTGCAATACTGGAAGGTTTTTATTTGTTTTCACTGTAACTTTAAAAGGTGGTGTTGTCCATTTGTTCGAGGATCTTGAAAACGAGGATAAACGTACTGCTAGGCAATACCAATAGAGCAACATACTCTAGGGTTATTTTAATGAATTTACAAAAGTAAGGCAATGTTTATAATCAGCCAAGCTCAAATACTTGGTCACTGCAAACATATTTTTTTTAATTCCGCCAACTCATTTGCTTCGATGTCTGAAAAGGCTAAAAACGGGTATATGAATGTTCCTCCGCAAAATGTTTCAAAATGAATGTAAATCGCTACAAACTGTCTCGCTACATCCGGCTTTGGAGTTGTTTGAGTCTCTTACTGTCAAATCCAAGGAGTTCACAGGAAGACACTCTTCAATTATTCTCATTTGCGGGAGATGAACACAACAAGTGAATTTGATTTACACTGATAAAGTTTTCCTGTGACGCATTTGTCTACGAGCCGTTTTAATTCCCGCTATTTAGTGCAAGTTTGAAAGGCGCTATAATTCAAGATTGTCTTCAGCAGACGTTAAGTGAACTGTTGTCCACTTTTGCCAGAGAACCACAGAAGATTTTTTAAGTCACAGAACCAAGCTCCATCATATTGTGCGAAACAAATTACAAAAATCTTAACCGAAGTTATGCACATTTTATCTCCAAGTTCAACGTTTTCAATCAACTTGTTTGGTTACCAATAGCCTCTCGCTTAGTGAATTGTTGTAAATGGCAAAATTTAGCTAAAGTAAAATTGATTGGATGCTCACTTGTGTCAATTTATATTAACATGATGTCATCCACTCTTGTAACCCGTTTAGTTCTCTTCTCTGTTCGAAGTGCGTTAAGTTTTGCGCTTCCCAACTGGTTACGGCGATATCTTCCATTACGTCAAGAGATTAAAGACTGTAGCTTATAATGCGTAACTGCTTACAGGCGTTTATCTTCCTTGTGTTGTACAGTGAATGGAACAATTAGTCTTGGGGACGTTTCAATGAGAAGCTTTCAGTTATCAGTTTATCAGATGGAACATACGGCACTATTGCCATCAGTCACGAATAAACAAGTCGTTTTGGGTATTAAGTGGCACAAACAGTCCTCAGCGAAAGTATTAGTGCACGAAAACATAAAAATATGTTTTGTTTTTTCAAATAGTTTTGACGGGTTAATACGCATTAAGAAGAATTGCTAGCAAGAAGCATTCACACTACTACAAAAGACTTTATCAGCCACGCTAGGACATGGTTGATTATACATTCCTTCCCTGGGCAATACCAGCAACGTTTATCAGAACATTTGCTGCGGAAGATGATTGAGAAATATGTTTGTCAATCATCCTGCAAAATGCGCCTGACGCTTATCGTTATGGGCTTCCACCTACATTCTACCAAGCACTTGTTAACTCTAGCATGCGGATAGACGACTTTTCTTTGAAATAAATAGTAATAATCAGTTAAACTTGAATAAGGAAAAAGACGGCTATCCCATACATTTGCCACACTTTGACATTTCGTCTGAAATATATTTAGGTTCTTGTGTAATGTGCGATGGCTTATCATTAACACAAACTGCTCCGTAATAATGATGGATAGAAAATTTGACGAATGCTTTTATTTAACTCTTGTTTCAGGACAAAACAACCAACGATTTGTTAATTTGCTTTATCAGATGGCCAGTTTGAACAACCTCAACTCTCCAGTAAGTTGAAAAGTGTGCAAAGAATACGGTAGAACGAATTTTTTGTGACAGCTTGAAGAAGGTTGCGATTTCCCGACGAAAGAAAATGCTGCGCTTCACGCTTGTAATTGTGATTCGCTATATTTCTTTCTCCTTCATTTTCTTTATGGAGTGCGTTTTGCGTCATGATTTTTCTATGTCACTTCTTGCGTCATTTCTTCAAAATATTTTTACATCCCGCGCTTCGNTTGTGCAAAGTNGATTTCTGCTTCCAACTTATTTCGTAAAAGTTATTTTNAAATTTTATGTGCTTGAGCATAAATTTTTGAAAGCGTTGGCAGAGCCATTTGTCGAATACTGTCTTTATACCGTAATTTAGATATCAACACAAGCAGCATCTTTAATCGTGCAGATATTTTTTTCAAGATATGTTTAAAATTGATAAACACTCGGCCGACAAACTTTCCCAAAAACAATTAAAAGTTGGTCAAATTCAAATAAAAACGTACTTCTCGTGAACACACTTACCAGTATCTTCACTTATTACAAATGCGCAATACCCCGCCTCAGGGTGTGAATCGCAGCTCTGTGAAAACTGTTTTTGGCCAAAATGTTCGCTGCCTTGTCTACGATTTTGAAACCGTGTGCTGAATTCGATGTGTGTCGCAAGCGCCAAAGCCAAACTAAGCAGTGCTGTGATTAAAACACAAAACCTCCAATGAATTGCGTGTAAATCAGCAGGTATATTTTCAACATCCTAAAACCCAAATGATGAAATAAAATAAAGGAATTTTTATGAAGTATATTGGATCTCATATGTACATGGTCAAATCAATGTCTGGTCGTACTTTTAAACAAAATCGTGTGCATATTCGTTTTGCCAACTCTAGCCGTGAAACTGAACACCCTTACGAAAGTAAACAGTTTTTTCCTACTCTTCATTCTGATAGCGCTTGTGTTACCTTGGCAGTGCGTAATAGTGTTCATGCTCGGTATTTACTTTCAAGTGGTACAAATGCAAGCAGTGATTCTTCTCGTCCCAAGGGCGATCGACGACCCCAGTATGGATGCGTGGCTACTGTGTTTGAAATTTCGTAGAGTCGAATCACTAGATACTTCCGTGCGTTTTTCGTACTAAGTCATTATGTGTTAAACCCACGTAACCGAATAGAGTTAATCTCTGATTGCGACTAGCTCTGAGTAAGAAAAAGGGATGTTGGTGATTACATGTACTATACACATGACGACATGATAAGTTACGTGCATCGTCGCTAGTAGTCGATATCGCTTCCTTCTTTACCTTGAGAGCGTCACGCCATGAATTGCGTCGGGGAAAGGTTTGTGGTCTTGCAACTAGTTCAGCAATGCTTGAGGAACTAAGCACAACGAACCAAATGACGGAAGACAAATGACGTCATAGCAATGGTGCCAAAATGGGAAGAAAGATTCAATTCCCCAAGATGGAAAAATGACTCACATGTTTGGATTACATAATTTCACCACTTGCAAACTCTATAAACAAAAGAAAAAAATGTATTTTGTATTTACCATTCCGCTTTGCCCGATTGTTTGATCTCCTTTTCATTACACGTCTGCTGTTGGTTTTTGTAAAGCCTACTCTTACATGAATATACTTCTAGAAAATTTCAAAGTTTTTTCTAATGGTTTGTAGTATCTGAAACTCTCTTTGAGCTACTGGAGCAAGTTTTGCACTGCCATGCTCAACCAACCGAAAACTCATGCAGCAAACCACTGAAATATGTATGAAATGATTTTACCAACACTAACAAGTTTTTCTTGTTGCAGGCCTTGACGCAAAACTTGCAGCTGTTTTTACAAAGTCAGCCGTTATCAAATCAGCCAGTAGGATCCACCTTTCCGAAGTGCACCATCAATGTTCCCATTTGTTTTAGGTAAGTTTATATATCTTCGTGAAATGATCTGAAGCAAAGCGGCTGAAATATCAGCATTATCCTCGAGTGCTTTGAAATGGTACCCTATCGTTTTCTCAATTGGTATCATGCTGTTCTTGGCAGGAGCTTATGGTATGTACGTGACGTCATGGAAAAATTAAGAACAGATCAGAAACAAAAGGTAGTTTTTTTACCTTAA
>JGI24159J19872_10007089_pt1 | contig 14668 bp, 7 predicted proteins | sample Ectturendosymbi4_FD_19872 | JGI IMG/M metagenome (IMG submission 19872) | reverse complement strand
GATGAGACATAATAAGATCCAGGCCCGCATCCTGAGGGGGGCAATCGGGCAATTGCCCCCCCCCCAAAATTATTTTCACAAACGTATGTATTTGTTAGGTGCAGCAACAAGTTACATCATTTTGCCATCCGCGAAAATATCTGTTGGTTGCGGACCTGATGAGATCAAATTAGTTTGATACTGTTCGCGGAAGAAAACAGTGTCCGAGCATGAGTACACTTCATTACGGGAGGATGCTGAGGTTCAAGGCATTGGCGAGGAGTTGAACCTAATCAGCGTTGTGCAGCTTAAACGAAACGTAAGCTAAACGTGGGAGCACAAAACATCAGTTCTGTACGTGAGAGGTGTTTGGACACGCAGCGTGCATCTAGTGGCCCAGACTCCTGACAGGGATTTCCTAGGGAGGTAATAAGTATTACCTTAATGCTTGTTAATAAAAACGCACTCGACGTAAGTGACGGCAAGCTTTATTTGATGTCGTTTCAGAAAGCTTATAAGTGGAGATAACTACAGGCCACAAAAGGATCGCTTAACAAGTTCTGTAGATTACCTCTGCACGTTCTCTGGTCATAGTTGATTTGAAAACCATCAGGACAAGAACAAACGTAGGATCCCTCCGTGTTGTTGCAAACGTGTTGACAGCCATGGTAACGTTCGCACTCATTAATGTCCTGCGTTGCATCAGCCATCAGTCAATGCTCTCACCGTTTGTCGATTCAATCGCAGACGTCACCATACTTCCCGGAGCAGCCGTTAAATCTTATATGAGAAACTGTTAAACTGGGCTCATATCAGGCCCGTAGCCACGGGGGAGCATTTGGTGACAGTGCCAGAGTGCCCCCCTAATTTTTTTGTTGTGTCCGGAAAAATTTGTTTTAAACATATAACAAAAACAAAAGAAATCTTACCCCCATAAAAATGTATTTTGCCTCCCAAACATTTAAACCTACTGTAGCTACGGGCCTGGATCATACGCGGCATGTTATCGGCAGAGAAAACAATCTACAAAAGTAAGCTGAATTATTTCAGATGACGTACTCTGCAACACGAAGCGTGTTTGGGTGCCACAAAATAAATACGGCTGTCCTGATCGAAGTTCCGTTGGTCATTTGCATATTGCCAACTAGTGTGTTTGAATCTCCAAAAGGAAAGTAGCGAAGCAGCATGAAAGATTTCGTGTTACGGTGAATAGTGAGCAGCAGTATACAATTTTGTGGGTTACGCCATCAGCAGTGACTATTTCATGCCAAATATAAACTGTTAGAAAACTTGCAACAGACAAAAGTAATGTCATCTGTTAAAAAAACGGTCCTGGACCGTTTACCAGGATGGATAGATCTTGCGAACTAAATTCTATAGCATTACTTTTTCCTCGAAACGTACAACAACTCAACAAATGTTGCTACCAGAAAAATTTTGGAAGCCTTGACACGTAAAATAGTAATTCTATATATTTTTATTACCAAGCATTTTTTCCCCTCGTCAAGTGAAGTGTAACCTTCAGGACAAGAGCAATGAAACGATCCGTCGTAGTTTATACACTTCTCCATACATCCACCATTGTCTTCTGTGCACTCATCAATGTCGTTGCAGTAACGTCTGGAAGTAGGTGTTGTGTTAAGCAAGTTGTTCTAGGAATGCACCTTGCCGAAGGAAAAATTGCGCCTAAGTTCGGCAAGTGGTGCAGGGATGGAACCGTTTGCAAAATAAAAATATGTTTTCATACACAACTTAGTTTACATTTGTGAAAAATTTTTAAAAACTTTGTGTAACGGTTTTTATAAAGTGGATCTCGTTTTTGTTTGAAGTGGAACCCACTTGCGCATTGCCAAAGGAATCTTCACACATTTGGTTTGGGGTTGCCATTCCACTTTTTTCCAGATTCTGTATTCCTTCGCATTTAACCGTACGCACAAGTTTAAACTAGTGCATTGTACTAATTTTTTTTGCTACTTCGTTGCAGAAATATTACGTCAACTTTATTATCAAATGCCAATTGCCCAACTAAAGTGCCCGGAAATGTGTTATACTGTGAATAGGGACTGAATATGAAACTTGCGAAAAGGTAAATATCAGTGATTTGAATGAAATCATGTTAGATGTTTCGACAAAAGTTGTTTTTATCTTCATCAAATTTCAACGAATGAAGCGCGGAACGCTTAACCACAAAATAATAAAAAACATAAAAATTCGTTTCTTGCAAAAAAATTGGAGTTTCGCAGTTGTATTTTGTTTTTTGGGTATTTAATTAAAAGAAGCGAATGAGGTTCAGCAGCCCCACCTTCCTATTGTATAGTTAGTGGTTTAACTTTGTTCCTCAGGTGAACCGAGGAAGAAAATTGTTTAGCTCAATTCTGCATCGGTAACTGAAAGAGTTTTTGGTTGCTTTGGAAATGAACGTTGCTAATCACACAAACACTTAAATTGTACGCTGGTCATAACTGTTCACTGAGTAAAAACTCCCTTGCCTAAACAAAACGTCAAGCGTGTATCCTTCTTTGCATGTACAGGTGTAGCTTCCGGGGCTGTTGGTACATCCATGCTCACATCCTGTTGCTTGACTTTCGCATTCGTTGATGTCTAAACACCAGGTAAATTAATAGATTATAGTCTTTTATGGTTTACTAATCAGTAATTACAACAAGCTTTTTCTCAACCAGTGGATCAACTAAAACTTACTTCAAACGGCTAGTGGATATGTATTTACACCAGTTTTGATTTAACAACATGTTTTTCGTTACGTTTGTTCACCCGATCGTTAGTTATAAGTTATAAGAAAAGCGATCCTGGATCATGCAAAAAATCAATAAAACATCAATGTATGCTTTTCGAAATACAACTTATGTATGAAAATCTGCTATGCAACTGAATAGCAGAAATAATGCCATTGTGCATATTTCCTAAGACAGTGGTGTACGCAAAAAATTTTCATGNTTTTTTTTATTCAGTAACATATGGTGTCATTTGTATTTGGTGTGCGTTGTTTGTGACGTCATAATTCGACGTCATATTCATGTTTTCCAAACCAACGTTTTGGCGAAGTTTGCGCTGATCAGCCATAGCAGACAAAATAAAGACAATTGTTTTGGAAAAAGTAAACTATCGCGGAACATAATCTTAAACATACGTAGTGCGGTAGTGCGCGAAAGGTCTGCAAAAAGTGTTGAGATGCAGACGATAATCCAGATTCCCACCAAAACCTAATTATTACTTTTTGGTCCATTTACAATGTTCCTTGAAATTTGCATGTAAATTCATTCCGTGGTATTTGCATTAAGACGACAAATTAACAAGCAAAAAGTATGCGAAAACAATTGATCTCCTTTGCGCAGGTAATAAAGTCTTTGTAAAATATAGAGCTCAAGGGGGGAGGGGGTTGATCCCAACCCTCCTCCTTGAGTATGCCCTTGTCCTAAGGTTTGTTATCATCCAAATTCAAATATACCAGCCCGGTGACATACGACCACACAAATTTACTATTTATATATTGACGGCTGTTCAAGGATCCATGTTTTGCATTTTTTAGTACGGACTGCTTTTGAAATGAGCCATTCATCACGAACTACCGGCAAAACTAATATAGACAGTAGTAAATGCGTCACATGTGCATCATGACATCTATATTCTCATACCAACACATGCTGCAACATTTGGAAGATCAACGATAAACCCAACTCGGCAAGAGCATGAATAACTTCCTGGCGTGTTGGTGCACTGCTGGTCGCACGGGGATGACGAGCATTCATCAATATCTGAAAAATTCAGCAATGACCGTTACACTGTGCCACTGAAAGTAGTCACTGCTAAATGCTCCTCTTTCCATTTGCGTCGTCACACTTTGCTTCATTTAAAGAATGAGCTTCATTTAAAGAATTTATGTTTATCGTTGCTCAAACAGCAGCGACACAGCCAGCCCAAAAATTTGGGGGGTCACAAAATTGGGGGCGGGCCAAAATGTTTGATTTTAGGCGAATAACATTATTTTGTTTGGAAAAACGCCTCTCAAAGTACAAAATGACTATGTTTTCTAAAAATTTGGGGAGGCATGGCCCCTCTGGCCCCCTCTGGCTACGCCTATGTCAAACAGCGTAGATATTTTGTGCTGCTGATGAAGAGAAACGTTTGGGAAGATTACTTGGAAATGGTCTCAATTTTACGATTGGCAAGTAGTTACCTAAATCATCATCATGATGTATACAAAAAACTTAGAAAAAACTATTTCAAAATATTGTATGCTTGGTATGTATTCCGGATCGTACGCGGGCAATAACAGGAGCCATAATGCATTAAAGTGCCAGTCACTGCGCGTGACCGGAACTCATTTGACTGCTGGCAAGCTTCTCGCACTCTTCCTCAACTCACCAGTTTCACATTTCATCCCTTCGAATCCTTCATTGCACTCACAAAAGTAGCCTTCACTGGCCGGCATTGTTTTGCATCTTCCATGAGACGAGCATCCTTTTGCCCGACAATCGCTGACAACTGGAAAATCGCTCCTTTTGTAGTAATTTGTTGTAAATAATTGCTTGCGCGTTGCGGCGATCGCATAAAAACATTTAAGTTTGCCGTTTTGATCGCGATAGAAAAACAATGACACCGCGAGTAACAACAACTGTCAAACATGTTCCATAAACAAGCTGTAAGCAAATCACTTTCACAACTAGGAGTTTTTAATGATGTTGACTTAACTTTAAAACTGAAGACTATTCGTTTCTAAATATAAAAGCGCTATACACGTTTACTATCATTTGTGATGAGTACTGGCAAAAACAACCCTTTAAGTCCCGCGTAGGGCACTACAGTGGCTTAGAGATTTCTAGCCATAACTCGCCAGCTGATTGAGCCAGAAAGCTGTTCAAACCTCAACAGATTCAGCAAGTCTTCTAGTTCAGATTTTAAAAAATGTTTTCGTTTTGACTTCGAGGTTTTCTGGGGTGACGTCACAATGAGGGCATTTAAATGACGTAACAAAGTGGAGAATTGGCGGGCTTAGTACCCAAAAGAAAATCCTGGATCTGCCCCTGGCATGACCCTCCGGGAATCGAACGCAGCTTTTAGCGGCGCGTGTTCACCGCACTGTACCTTTCGGCTGGTTATTTGTTGGGTGGCGTAAAAATCAGATTATTTGCGTAGCTGCTCAAGCAAACGATGCGAGAACAGTGTCCAGCAGCACTGACAACAAATTTGCAAGTCTTTGCAAAAGCAGCAGCAATGGTTTTGATCAAAAGTTTGCGAGAATTTTTTTTGACACGAGCGAAAAGCCCTTGAGAGGAAAAAAGTGCTGGTGCGAGACCTGGTATGGGCCCCCTTATAAATTATAAATCATAACTGATTAAGAGGTTCTTTGTTTTTTCAACACTATGACAAGAAAATGATATGCGTTTTTCTTATTATTTTACATTATCTCCTAGCTGCTCTATCAATGTTATTAGTTAATTTCAAAATATCTCAGGCTGGTCTCAAAGAATGCGTATAACACATTTGCTTTAACAACAATACATTAAATTCAGCATTAATAGCAGGCTATAGAATTTCTCACTAGAAAAGCATATTTTGTAATTCTGTAACCCTGAAACAGAAATAGAAGGACAAGAATTTAGTTACTTTGGCATGGATTCTACCAGTTTCAGGTAGTTTTTTTGATTTGTTGTCCCGATACCGTACTTGAATAATGGCCTTAATGTTACCGAGAATTTGTTATTGATCACAAATTCTCACTGGGGTTAAAGATCTGGCGAGTGGCGATATTCCATGCCAATCTAACACATTTAATTTACGTTTCCTGAAAATCGCCTTCATTTTTTTGGACGAGACACGGAAAGATCCCAGTACTTAGTACATTGGTATAACAACGAAACAGCAGCAGTTGAGATATTCCCAAACGCACAAAAAAAGAAATGGTGGTACATTGTATAATGACTGAAACAACTTTGCTCAATTAATTTGCACAAGACTGTATAAACAAAGCTATAACAATAAAAACTTTGTGCATAATTGCCCATTTTCAATTTTGAAGTTTGAGGTTCATATGCCCCCTAGACTCTTATGGGCCCTGGTGCGGCGCACCTGCTGCACCCCTCTCTCGTGGGGCCTGAGCCACGAGCGCCATCACAAATCAAATTCCATTTGAACACTGGTGGCACTCTTTCAAAAATTTGTAGCGTCATTTAGACCCCTTGATTCCAATTGTTGCATACCTTGCTCGCAGTGAATTCCGGAATATAACTCATCGCAATGACACTGGTAACCATTCACTTGGTCACTGCAGCTTCCGTGATCACCACATGGATTGCTCAAGCATTCGTTCATGTCTGACAATAGTTAAGGGCATATTCGTACATTTTGTAAAACGCAGACAACTGCTTGGCAGCTGCACGGAGCAAGAATGCATAATAAGATTACTTTTGTAAAGCATCTGAACTCATTGACCTACTACATCTCGGACTTCGACAACTTAGGATCCAGGTACAGGTATTAGTAAACAGCAAAATCATCTACAAACGGAACGTCAGACATGTACTCACTTGCTTCGCAGTTGCGACCAGTGAAACCAGGACTGCACTCACACACATAATCAACACCGTTGTCCACACAACGGCGTGTTCCTTCTTCGCTGCAAGAACTTAACGCGCAGCGATCAAGAGCTGTCAGTCATAAACAAAACCACAACGATTGATAAAAGCTGCTTTCCAGCAACAAGATCTTCCAGGATACCCGAATTTCAAATCGCGTAACTTGCGACAAGTTCACCTCTGGCATTTGTTCAAATTACTTTTGCTTTGAAAATTAAGCTGAACTGTAGACTTGAAACAAATGCATTTGGGAGAAAATGCATTGACGTCCACGCGTCCCAATGCTTAGTGACAATAAGCAACTTTCATTAGCATTTAAGCTGATTTTTAAAACAAAAAAATACAAGTGTGCTGAGTAAAGCGGCAAGAAAGCTTACAAGAAAGCATTTGGTGATCACCGTAAATCAACAGCGCAACTAAAAAACGCATTTTAGAAGTGTTATGAGAGTCACGGCTTACTGTGGGCATAGCAACAGTTGTCAAAGGTTTCCACTATTAATCTGTAAAAAATTTGAAACTGAAATGATTTAATTGTGGCTTCAAATATGTTTCATTTCAAACATCAATCAACTTTTTTTCAAAACGTTTAGTTTTCGTCAACGCTGCTGTGGCAGTGGGTTTCTGCCGAACGACATGGAGACAATGTTTTGGTAAAAAGCGTTTTTCAAAAGAAAGCATTAAGAAAAATTTTCCACAAAAATATTTACAATGTCACATGTGGTGAAAAACGGAACGTAATTAATAGAACAAAAAGGCTTCGCTTAACCTTCGATAAAGCAAAAGAACTTGCATCAGATGAGTTTGAGCTTTAAAATAAAAACAAAAACATCATAACCCTTGCCTGTTTCGCAACGGCTGCCTGTGAACCCTTCTTTACATTCGCAGCGAAACGCGGCAGTCAAGTCATGGCAAGAAGCGGTGCCTCTGTCTTCGCAAGGGTTTGATGCGCAGTCGTCGATGTCTGTAACGTACGCAATGAATTGTCAGCAATAAGTCTCCGCAAGGGCGACGCCATCGAATCAAATCGTAAAATGTTTAACTAGGAAATCAATTTCGCGTCATATGCACATCTTCAGTCCTGTAAATTGCAAGCAAAAGCTTACGCATGAACAGCTGAAACACGAAACGCTAAAGCAAGACTTAGTGAAACCACACGAACTGAAATTTCAATCTAATTCTATGACCATAATGCTGCTATCGCCGAAGCCAAAAGGGGAACTGACGCCAATTGTTATTATCGTACGGCTAGCTTCAAGCAGCCGCGGCGACGAGTCAAATAAACGTTTTTTTCGGCGCATGTGATTTGCTCAGCTAAGAACCACTGAAAACCGCTAATGGGTTGCAAATTACGTAGCCTTTCTTCTATTTTCAGCAAGGAATTGTCAATTGCAAAGTTAGCGATGAGTGTTAAAATGTCCGGTAAGCTTTAAAATAATCGTTCCAACGTAAAAATGCGCACTTATTGGAAGTCGCTTGCAGTCGTGATAACAAAAGGTTACACAAAATGGGTTGTTTGGAAAATCAAAGTTCGGTAGTTCTGCTAAAAATTATAGATACGTGAAACAGAAAGTAAGCGTTAACATTTCTTGCATTATGCTTGTATTTTTGCCAGACTATGCTAATGCAAGATAAGTCTGTTATTTAGCCAATTTCTAACTAGCCATCCAAAAGTTGCAACGGGTTACACAAACAGCTTCTCACAAACTGAAATTGCTAAAAGTATAGGAGGTGATTAAAACACCAGAGTTTATCAGTAGTGTGAAGGGTGTAAAACGAAAGAGCAGGTCGCTGGTTTTGCCAAGATGTAAATTCAAGTAAACATCTTACTTATTTCGCATCTTTTCCCAGAAAATCCATGTCGGCAAATGCAAGCGAAAGAGCCAAACTTGTCTTCGCATCCAACACTGTTCGCAGCATTGCAGGGGTTTGGCTGGCAATTGTCTGGATCTGAAATAAATAAACCATGACGCTTTACGACTTCGACTTGAAAAAAAAGGAAAAGCTGGTGTAAGATAAGAAAACAAACGTTTGTTACAATTGCAAATTGAGTACAGAAACACTTTTAACCAACCGTCCAAGCATCTTCTGAGCCTATCTTTGTTTACATTTGCCGACTGACGCTTCCTTCTTCTGGGAACACTTAAAATCTTCTTGCACTCTGAAAACAGCGTTAAGAATAAAAATACATTGGATTTTGTGCACTTGTTCATTGTTCTACCATTTTCTTGACACCATATAAACACATGTCCCAAATATATTGTTTGTAACTTGGCGCAAGTGCAAAGATGAACAGTGAAAAGATTCAGCTGAGCCCTCAGCAACATCGTACAATTTCTATTCAACACAAGTGTTTTCCTGTGAAACCATAAATATCGTTTATTTAAAACATTAACATATTATCTGAAAGCAGTGCAAACCGACCAGTACTGCTGACAAAGGCTTAATATTAAATAAATCACGATTCCAACAATAATCGCAAATTTTTCCCAAGATGCTTTACCTTGGTCAGGAAAAGCAGATTTCTTGAGAAACAGAGTTCTTGCGCGCTTATTGACACACTTGTTCAAACCTGTTACTGACTTGCTTTCACGTTTTAGATTCAAGTACCACAATAAAATCCCGATTTTTCTGCGTTTTTTTTCGTTTGTAATGTCTTAAAACTTAAAATAACATACATTTATACAGCTTGTATCAACCAAAAACGCATTCGGTTAACCTTCGTGCACTGAAAGCACGCTCAGTACCGAGGAATTAAACTCACTGCATTCAGACAGTTTGATTAAAAGACAATGCATAAAAAGTGCAAACTACATAAACACGTGCACTAACCTGTATATTTGTACCACAAGTTTAGCTGTAAGAAAAACATAAAAACAATACAGGTATAGACGTTTTGCAGAAAATATCCTGAAAAAACATGTCACCGCATTTTTATAACGCAAGAAAGTTTATTAAACGGTTTAAGATCTCAAATAAATTACTGTCTGTAAAAAACAATGATTTTCATTTTTAAGATTGAATCAGTTCATTACATTCTGGTGATAGTTGCACTAATTATTCTGAGAACCCTAGACTCTATCAGATCTAAAATGAAAACAGGAGATTCACAGTCAAGGCAAGTTAATTATGAGAGTGATTTCTCATCTCAGAATCACGTTTGCCAACGTTTTGGACCAACAGAGTTACACCCAAGATAAGCAAAGATTCGAGGAAAAACTTACTGCAATCGCTTTGTTGTCTGAGATTTCGTAAGCTTCCTCATAGCTGCATACTTCTTCAACACACTCACGCTCTCGATCTCCTTTCTTTATTTCTTCGAAAATGAAACCTCGGTTGCTTCGGGCAACTCTTCGCAAGAATGTTTTCGCTTCGGTTTCATCGATGAAAACTGCGAGTGACGAAGAATGTAAAAACACACAGATGTGTGACGTTCATATATAGCTAATCACAAATTTTGTTTTATTTAAACTTCACAAGTGATCACACAAAAGGTGCTGTGATTTACGCAAATGAGACTTACTTGAATTGATACAGCTGAATGATGCAAAGGTTATAAATATAATTAATGTGCAATACATTTTCCAGCCCTAAAAAATAAGGAAATACAAACGCGAAAGTGAGCGTAGGAGTTCTATTTAACGTTTTACACGAGATGTGAAACTCCGAAAGCTGACTTGATGGGATCACCTGATGCCTGAACAAGCTACAGCGCTGAAAACAAGAAAATCGTCTCGAATGAGACTCCACCTTAACACCTCTGTAATGCTGGGGGCGTATTCTACCATCTTAAAGTTATTAAGCCAAGCAATGGATGAGGGACTATCAGGAGTGCAAATTTTTTTCGTAACTCGGATTTCGTTCACCATCTGATCTTGCTTGAGTTACAAGGGTTGAGACGGATTTAGGCGCACTTGCTTTTAAATGCCTTAGAAGCCTCGCATGATATATTATCAGTCTATTACCATTTTCAGTATAAGGGGGTAAATGTGCAGCGAGTCACCACCTTTTACTAGCGGTTGTTACGCACCTGGTTAAAATACATCACTATATACTGTTGCTTATACGGATACTGATCGTATGTTTAGTGTTCTGAATAAAATTTTTAGGACATATCAGAAACTTCTGCGTATTGAAGAAGTTTACGTAACCATTCTTTCTGTTGTTTGTATCCTTATATGCATTACCCCCTAGCCTGCGAAGCATTAAGGATATAGAACACTCGCTGTAAACGTGTATGTTTCGACGCTTTTTAACTTACACTTGTGCATTTTATAGTTTTTAGGTAGGAATTTTCCTTCCTGCAACTTATTTCGCTAGCGACTGAAGTCGTGACAAATTCCACGGGATTTGATCAAAAACTGAAAAAGTTGCTGAACTACTATATGTACGAGAAAGGGAGTATGATGTCGTATCGTAACTTCTTCAACAACTCTGCTGTAGATTTCTGACAGTCTGAAAACACTGTGTGTTGATCAGAGCAATTCTGCAATATCGTCCTGCCTCGTCAGTAAACAAAAGTAAGTTAACTGAAGGGAAAAATTCTCAAAATTTGCGTCTCCTAACCTTTCCAATCAAACCGATTTCGCCTCACATATCGTAAATTTATGTGATAACAAGCTTCATACCATTCTGCTTTCCATTGCGAACTCTGTCTACACTCCACTACACAAAAGGCGCGTTATGCAACGTTGAAGACTTTGCACCAGCTGTAGTAAAACTGTTTAGCCTCATAGCCTCCCTAGTTGTTTCTGTTGATAAACTGTTTATTTTCCTAAAGTACAAACTTGGTCTTGCAACCAACCAGCTTTACACCTGATCTGCGATCACTCCGATATCAGCGTCCTTGTGAAGCATAGAGCACGAGGTCTGAATTTGTAACATGCACAACATGAATGCAAGCTTAATTCTTCAGCTCTTTTCTGGAAAAACGCAAGATGCTATTTGCACATTTGACCACCATCAAAGATAAGACATGGTGAAGTCAATAGTGCATGGCTCTTGCCTTTGACTTTCTGGTGTTGAAAATAACTTATAGATGGGGTCATCTAACCTTCTACGCGTCCAACAAAAGCACAAACAAGATAAAGATTATTGCTAAACAGAAGTTCATTCTGGACCTCTCTGCTTCAGACACCACTTTCTCATTGTTTGTAATAGAAGCTGTCAGCGGAGAAGCAGGCAACGCATTGTAAAATAACGTAATGACGATTGCCTAATCAAATTAAGCGGCGGTCGTAGGACCGCAGTAGCCAGTCTCACTATTTGTTAGACATAGTTTGGAATGAAGCGGTAAACTTGTTTTCTCTCGCGAGCTTTTTCTGACTCACAGGCCGTACAGCACTTCAGAGAATTCTTAGACAAACCCGCGACCCGTGACGGAAGTAGAAAGACCGTCGCGCATCACAGCATCTGACCCACATTCTGTTTGCCCCAAAAGTCGCAATGATCAAGCCCAGGTCGAATCTAAATAACAAGTTTGTACTCAAGCAGATAATGTGGTGTTGTTTCGACACTTGCTGACGTACCGAATTGCTGACATCACAGTTTGTTTAAAAATTTTGAGGTTGAATGCTGTACATAGTTTGACAGCATCAAAATAAACTCAGCTGCAAAGACTTTATTGTACCTCTAGGTTTGCTGTGTAAGCTTTCGAGGAACAGCCGAGAAGAGTCTATTTTTTTTCCGATGATTCAAACTTGCACACATCTGTATTCAAGTAACTTGTATCCACAAAAGGTGACAAACAACAATCTGCAGATTTTTATACCTGTATAAGAAATCGATTTCACGGAGCACTACGCATCCTCAGTTCTACAACCTTATTCAAATAATAATCTGAGTAGTTCTGGGTTGAGGCTCGTAATTATAAAACGCAAATTGTGAAAACCTTGCGCGGAACCCAAGTTTTCTGCTGCATTTGATTTCTTGCTACATCAAGTTGTCATGCTGTTCTTGGTTAAAAGTCCAAACTTCTGCCCGCTCTGGAGTAGTTTCAATTTCATTTCCGCGCGATATGTTTTTTCTCCAAATTCATGGAGGAAAAACAATTTTTTCTATTCGTTACAGGCTATAATTTCACACTTTGCATATCCCGTTTTTCACTATTAATCGCTTCACAGAATTGCTCCCATGTTTTTTTTCATATCCTGCGGATAAAGACCATAAACGTGTAGGTAACAAATTTTCCAGTGCTTTCTAATCGGGATGTTCCTGCGTTATGTAGGTTACGTTTTGTGGGTCCATCAGCCAACGGAAATGCTCCATCCTCTGTTGAACCTTGACGAAGAACCCGTCTCTAACTCGATTAAGATTTTCAAGTGCCTTATGTAANGTAATGTATTTGTGCCCGCAGACACAATAGAACCATAGGACAAACACACATTTTCTGCACAACGCAGGTTGATAAAAACATAGAAAACAGAACGTTTCACAACGGCATTGGAGGTTGAATCACAGGGTTACAGACACTTAACAGAACGTTTGGCAACGGTGTTGGAAGCAGAACCTTAGGTCGCATGAGAGGCAAACTTGAAAGTTGGGTGAGCTGAAAGACATGGAAACGTAAAAATTTATTCGGCAACAGAAACTCGAGTACCAAGATTATTTTGCACTTCTTGTTGTCCTTTCAGGAGTGCACACGCACGCGGAAAGCATCGACGGGCGTATAGGAAGCCGGGGATGGACTTCATAAGCGTTTTGCCTTGATAAAACTTCATTGCCCTGATTTCACTTACGCTAGTGTTTAGCTTTAATTTTCATAACCGCACACTCCTAGTTTAGCTCCCTATACGCCCCAAGAACCTTTAAATTACGTTGCATTTTCTTAGAAAATTTCAATTTACATGTAAGTAATACCGACAGTTCTTCATTTTGATTTTTTCTTCTCCCTCCCAGGCATGTCGTCCACTGCTGCAGGTGTGCGTTGAGAGGCACCATTGTGGTCAAGTTGCTGCGGTTTGACTAGTTTTGATTGCTTGCTCTAATGCAGGGGTAGCCAAACTACGGCCCGCAGGCCGCATCCGGCCCGCCGACCAGTTTGATCCGGCCCGCCAAGTACCTTGCGCACTTTTTCAAACACCAGTTTCCGACTGTGGACAGCAGTGCAACAACATTGGCTGCTGCCTGTCACGTAAATCGCACTGTATCTGGCCCTCCTGTGGCCAGGCAGTCGCGAATTCGGTCCTCGGTTCATAAAGTTTGGCCACCCCTGCTTTAGTGCTTATGGAAAGGTCTAACTTAATGAACGTTGTTTGGATGCAGCGTCTGAATTGTATAACTTTCGTTCTAACAACTTTCCTCGAAGCGATTTTGATTGCTCGGCGCTTACAGTATGCGTGTCTTATTCCTTTTTGTTCTTTAAACCAAGCGACCATCCATTAGCACTTTTGAGATATTATATTGCATGGTTTATTGGAATAAAGTGTTGATCTCTTCGCTGAAAAACACTGCTTCCATCAATCGACATTTGCTTTCTGCTCATGATAAATTAATCAACAGCTAAAGCATGTAACACATTTCACGTGAGTTTATAATTTCATGTACAATGCTTGCCTGTAAGAAAATAGAAACGATCTGTAAGACTGACTAGCAACAGAGAACGAATACGAGTAAAAAGAGAAATTGTTAACTGCTAACGACTTAGCAAGCTCACCACAGTCCAAGCAAAACAGAGGTCGCGCGAAAATAAAACTGCACAGAAGTTAATATTTATAAAAACACAAGCTTCACAAAACATAACTCTATGCTTTTCTCAGCTAGGCATTCTCTCATTATTCTTAACTCTCCTTAGTTAAGTATGATACGGCGTGGAATTGCAGTCTATATGGTAGAATTCGTTTACAAGAATCATATTAAATAGATAGCAAGACCAGTCTCAAGCAGTGGCGTACGCAGAAAATTTTCATGGGTGGGTTTCAAAGNGCCAAAATTTTTCTTTGCGCTAAAATCGAAAGTATGATAAGAAAAAATATAAAACAAGCAGCAATACAANACGTAAACGAAGCAGTTATAAACACATATTTAAACGCCTGTTGGATGTCTCACTTAACCTGTTAATAATCTGTTCCGGGGAAGGAGTGTAATTTCGATAAATGCTT
>JGI24159J19872_10007087_pt1 | contig 14668 bp, 14 predicted proteins | sample Ectturendosymbi4_FD_19872 | JGI IMG/M metagenome (IMG submission 19872) | reverse complement strand
AAAATGATTTGGAAGCAGTTTGTTATGATAAGAGTGCATGAATTTGCCTACTGAAAAGCTATATAGTTTGAGAAGGCATAAGATGTTTAAGTGCTGGAAATGTTCTTCTAGTGATCCCGAATTAATTGGATTTATTATTTTTATTATAGTTCTGCAAAGCGAACTTCGCTTATGACAAGCAACATTTGCGTGTCCATAGCCTTTCGCGAGAATGACCGCGGGGCGGGCACTCGACAGCTTGACAGGGTTCATTTTGCACTCGCCAGGCTGCTTACAAAAGCCGCGTTCAATCGTCTTCGCAGAAGATCAGAACCTTGATTGAAAGCCATGTAAGCATGCAACCGCTTTTTGCTTCATAACTAACGGTAATGAGTGGAAGTAGCTTGGATGTGCGCCACACACGTGGCGTGTGTGGGAAACGCTCTTTTTGATGTTGTGTGCAGTGACTCTGATCACTATAATCATGTTGTTAGCAGGCACACACGCATGCATTTTCAGAAAAACGTGATCTCCCCCTGCATAAGCGTTAACTCTGTGCTCTACAGATGATGTTGGAGCAACTTCGTTGGCTTATATTGGTCAGAGTTTGCAACGACGGAAACCCATGTCATTTCCATTGTTGAACGTGTTGGAGCAGCTTCGTCAGTTGCGCCCTCCAACATTACGACATGCGAATAAGAACATGCGGAAACAAATTCCAACGATAAACTTGCCAGACACAACAACAGTGATGATTACAACTGCAGCTGCTGTGACAGTGAAACAAAAATTCCGGATCTATAGGTAACTGTCGACTAACAGACAAACTACAGATATCGTTGGCATCAAAGGGTAATCGTGACCTTTCTTATCCGTAGCATCATATAAACTGATTTATGGCAGCACCCAACCTGCAACTATGCATCAGCCATCGCCCTGCGTGACACAGTCGTTTCGCAATCCCAGGACGTGCTACGAAAGCAGAACACATCTCATGTTTGCACGTGAGACGAAACAACTAGTACAGATCAACCAAGCTGGTTTCGCGACAGAGGTTTGACTCTCCTCACTTTCGCACCACGCGGTCGCCTTCACATTTCCGCCCCACAGTAACGTTACAATTCGGGAAACTTCTTTCGGTAAATTCCGAAACTTTAAACGGCGCAGGGCACACCCAGCGGGTTGTCCCAAAGAAACAACGGAGAAATTCTCTTTGACAACTATCGGTTCTTGAAGTCCGACGAATACATCAAAGCTATAGAGCAATGGTGGGCAAACTGTAACTCGCGAGCCGCGTGAAGCTCACCGACATACTTTTTATTGCTCTACCACCTGAATAACAATATCTCAAATTGATAGAGAATTGTTGCCTCATATTTAATTTTTGTTTTATTTATCAATACGTTAACACGAGTTCGTACAGTTAGGAATTCGCACAGCTTTACCAATGAACTGTCCAGATTTTCGGAGACTAGCAATGCAAACAAAAACCTAATATTGATAAATAATGCGTTTGTTGTGCTTCAGTTGCTTTAGATCATTTTTTGTAAAACTTGCATTGTTTACCGTATTTGTACTGGCACTACAAATTGATTTTGCGGCTCGCTGGTGTTTTGTTTCTCTGCAAATGATTCTTTGATTGAACACGTTTGTCCACGCCATAGAACAATGGCACTCTGTGATCGTTTTCAATACAAGCCCACAAATGTTTTTATCTCTTGCTTTAGTTTCCTTTCAACTACTGGAGATGTCAAATGATTTGTCCACCAAGTGTTTATATTGAAACAGGCATAGGTTTCATATCAGAAGGACTTCTATGGTTCTTTTTATTTTAGATACCTTGAAATCTTCTCTTGGTAAATTCAACAGATCTCGAGAGGTCAACTGATGTTGGGAGAAAATGTTTAAACACTCGAAAGGGTTCCCAAATCTCTGGGTATGAAACTAATTGGGAAGAAGCGTTGTAGCATTAGTCGCTACTAGTCAAAGTGACATCGAACTTTTTTCGTCGTAGTCTTATGAGTATTTTATCAGCACATCATTCGTAGATAAGTTTTTCTTAGCGATTGATCGCTCTTATATACAATCTCGCCATACAGAATAGAGCTGGGAAAGTTAAACCCGAAAGAGAATTACAAATTGGTCAGATTGGGAAGATAAATCATGAAAGAACTCCCACTGTTTCCAAAAGGCACTTTCGGTAGAAATCAGTGTTTCTCATACAGCACACAAATTTCTGTGTTGTGTGCTGACTTCAGACGTTCACCATAACAATGAAGCAACAACAATCAAAACAGTGCAACTGGAGATGAGTTCTAAACCACCTTAATGCCTTTGAATTGTTCCAGAGTGAAGAAAAAACAGATCTGAAAAAATCTCATTCGAATGGTTCAAACTCACTTTCAGTAATTGATTTCTTACATCGGTTACGATTTGCGTGGTTTGGGAGAAAAAAGTTATAAAAATTCAAAGATCTTCGACAAACGGCGGACGCTATCAAAAGCAACATATTGGCGATATAAAGTGCTATTCATTTTACGTTAGCACTCCTCACAACCGTTGCTATTCTCCAACATGACAATCTATGCGTTGCTAACATTCTACAATTGTTGAGAAAGGAGCTGTTCGCGCTCAACTGTCACTTTTCATCTGACGCGTTCAAGCCGGTCAGATAACGTCTTGTTTCACTTGAAAACAGAAAGTATGGTCCAACCAACCTTGTTCCGGTCATTACTTTTATGTTACCTGAAAATGACGCCATCAAACGTATTTTTAAAAGCGGGACGATTACCACCCAATGCATTCCCATCAACTAAAATCATTTCGATCTTGATAATCATTACCACAGCATTTCTGCGAATGTTATCACAATATTTAGCAGATAATCTAAAATTCCCATATCTTCACCCACTTATCAAAGACGCACACTAGACCCTAAGATAGTAATCGTCCCCCTCACCAGACCCTACAATTCCCTTCCATCATTACCAGTTAATCTGTGCACAAATCTGCTAAATCCATGTTGAAGCCGAGTTGTGCGGTTGGTGCGACCAAGCAGCAAGTGTCTTTCCCAGTAACATTTCAAGACTGCCACATTGAACAATACGTTGGCAGCCGCACAAGGCAGCCGACCAAGGTATAAAACTTCCGGGTGTCATGGCTGTGTCGGGCCTTTAGATGTCACGCATCCACCTGGCTGGTAATATTCGCGTTGTTTTTGCTTTCACGTTTTACACACTTACGTTCAGAAAGAAAAATAAGAAGGTCGCTGGAAATTCCCGTTATTTGAAGCTATTTACTGCTCAGAACATCACACTTCAAACGTTCAGTGTCTTCTTCCAGCTTCTGAGTTCCAAATCATTTGGGGCGAGGCGGGTATAACATGATTTCATTTTTTAATGTGTTTTTCGGCAATTTTTTGAACAACGTTGATTCACAATGATCTCGCTTTTTATTTTATATTTCTCCTGTGAAATGCGATGTCATCATTTTATCGGTGACACCTGAGGCCAGCAATTTTTTCTTCAGCTTTACCTGGTATTTGTACCGAACTTCACCAGTACATTTATCGCGCATTGTGAAAGATGCTGCTGGACCTGTTAACCACGACCTCAACCAGGACTGAAGGTGGTAAAAACATGCTTGTGGCGCATCCAGAAAATAACTTGTATGACATAGACGGAGTCATTCGCTTCAAACTGAACAAATGTCGTCGGGAAATGCACCGCTGCTGTGTTTTCGACATCATAAAGCTACAGTCGAAACGATGCTCGCAAGTTTTTACCCATTAATTTTGTTCTATAGGAAAATAAAACACCTCACGAGTACAACAGGAAATGGCAAAAGCCGCATATTCAAATGTTTAACAATCTGGAACGGAGCGCTTAATCTGAAACGAAACGCACTTCGACGTTTGAACTCTTCACTTACTGAAGACAAGGTTATACTGGAATGGCTGCTGCGTAAGCAATTCTCATCGTCTCTGGTAATAGCAAAAATGCGATTGCAAGTTATCGTAAAAAAGGTTCACAACAAGAGAACATAAACCTCGAAAATTCTTTTACGAATTTTCTCCGAAAGGATATTATCTTCTAAATAAGCTGGCCTTTAAATGGGAATTTCCATTGCTGTAAAGCATCTACCTTGTGTTGTGCTTTCAATACGGCATCCATATCGTCTCAGATATAACGGCATACATAGATATTGTGCACAGATTGAGTTGCAATGGCAGCAACCAGATCGATATGCGCTTAACATTTATTGGATTTTGAAAACAATAACTGCTTCAGATCCGTCCACACGACCGTTTAACCCTGGGTTCTTAAACTGGGGGGTGGAAAAGGTTCATAAGGGGCGCGCGGGTATGCAGTGATGTATTATTGATAAATATTAGATGCATTGATCTTATCATTCGTAAATTTATTACCATTCCTCGCCAAAATCAAAGCAAACCAAACAAAACAAAATATCGGAACAAACTGGAATGTAAAGCCGATTTGCGATGTTTGTTGTCTTTAGCAAAACCTCGAATTAAACACTTAGTTTCCATAAACGCTTGCATCCTCCCAAATGACAGGTAAAGTGTTGTTCTGTTTTTTGTGTTTGATTTTGAGGTAAGTGTAGGCGCGAGTATCAATGACTAACGTCAAAGAAAGCGCGGCTAAAAAGTTTAAGAACCTCTTATCTAAACGCTGCCATCAGTGATTGATTGATTTATTGTTTCATATGACTCAACTAATAAACAGAAACAGCACAAAGAGCTGTCGCGTAATAAGGAAACCAACTGTCCGCGAAGATTAGAATAAATGAAAACACAGTGGCAAGATCCAACTTGTGTTTTGAGTGAGAGGTCAAATATTGAAACAGCGAAAGAAAACATATCTTTTTGTCATAAAGTCATATCAGTACTGAAAAAGAACTGAAAACTGAAAGGCAGAAAGGGGATCCCTCATCTAGAACATACAATTGCAAACAACCATGCTACTGTGCAAAGTGCAAAACCAGTTTTGCCAAAACCAATAATTTTAACCCAGAAATTACATATTTTTTGAAAACGTAAGTGGTTCAGAGAAAAGGTCAGAAGTCAAAAACCAGCAACATGAAGAAAAAAGCTGTTGGAGAAGTCTTTATAGTAACAGACGGTTAATATTGTGAGGAAATGTTAAAATGAACTTATTTAGTTTCATTATTTTTAAAGCTCTCGGTTTGCTGCAAGTGTTCGAGGAATCAGCCGACTGGGCTCTGCTTTCATCTTTTTGCGACGATTCAAATTTGCACTTATTTTTATTCAAGTAATTAATCTCCATAAAAGCGACAAGGTCTAATTAATTAGCAAATTCTTTAGGATATCGATTTCACTTAACTCTACGCATCCTCAGACCTGAAACCTGCAAGCAGTGCTGCGTGAGAAATTCTGAAGAGATAAAGGAAGGGCAGAGAAAGCAATCAAGCTTTGTGACTAAAATGAATAAATCATTAAATACTGTAAATCAAAGCAGAAGTTGCAATAAGTGAAAACTGGAAAATAGTCTGTTCTACCTTCACTAAAACTGAAAAAATAGGAAACCTACCTGACGACATTCTTCATAATATATTTCTATAAAGAACAAACGCGGCGATATTTCTTTTTAATTTTTGAAAACCTCTTAAACTTACAAATTTCCAGAATAAATTTCAGTGACGTGGATTACGCACCACGTTTAAATACAAATAAAATGTGTAGTCGTCGCAGCGAAAACTTCATATCTACGTGTTTCTACAAAACTTCCGGTTTCGCCACATTGCGTAAATACCAACGAAGTAATAACCATCTCTCTGATCTCAGCAACAAACAACTGCCATAAGAGCCTTTTGTACGGAGTGTGTAGTAGTAGAGCAGTCGCTTCATTGTCAAGCTCTGTTCAGCAGGGGTCAATTATATTCAAAAAGCTTAATATCAAACGTATTCAGCAAACTTCTGTTGATTGGCGACGATCTACTGGAACGTTTTAGACTCAAAATCATCTCGGCTTTGACTTGACCTTCAAGGACATAGTTTTATTATTAATTTCCAGCCAGTGACGTAAATCGCCTCGTGTCTGCATCCATTCCATTTTTAAACAGCCTTCATGACCTTAATTAAAATTTCCTGCAGCTCCTATCGCTTGATCGCAGTCCTTCCCGCCATCCGCAACAAACCTGTTGCTACGAATCGACGTCGCTAGATTGCCATTGTTCGCAGACGCAACTTCCGTGGCTTCACGCGTGTGAGACAATAATCCATGCTTATAATAATCTATGATTCAAGCCCGAAACAGAGAGTTTCCCGGTTGACAGGTCACGGAGGGTACTGGCTGCATAACCAGGCTTGCTGATGAAGTCGGACAGGTGCCTTGCTGTCGTGACGAATAATGGTAACCCCCTGCTTTGATGTTTTTAAGGCTTTCAAGTTAGAACAATGCTGTTGCTAAATCCACAGCATGTTCAACAACCAAGCATTCGGTGAGTAAGGGTCATGAAAGGGCATGCCACAGCTTTGATGAACTTTTTGAAAAGATACAAAATTTTTCACAGATTTTTTCAGCCTAAAAGAAGACCTGATAAAGAGGCCATCGGTTTGTTTGTCCAAAGTTTTCGGGAAAATACTCTTTGCTTAGGAGTAAAGCCAAGTCCATTTATTTTACCTCAGCCATGGGCCTGAGCTGATGTTACAGTTTCCATTCAAAGGGGCTTCCCCTTGCGGACACATGACGTTATATCAAAGGTAATACGGTACCTGGAAAGACTTTTCTCATCTGCAACCCCAACCTGTGAGAGAAAAACATTAGTTTTTATGGCAAACGCTAAACTCCACGATTCACCTTTTTCTCAGCGCCTTGCTGTAGAACTCGCAGCGCGTTATTAACCATCCCATTGGCGTCCCCACGACATCCAGAACGTTATTGCACACACATAGCATTGTACGCTACTTACGAAATCAGCTCTTCGTTTTTTTCACATACTTCATCTTTCCAAATGTGTACTTTAAACAAGTTAGTTTGAGAACTAGCGAAGGCCCATCTCTGATTTTAAAGTTTTTGAGAAAAGCGCATTGTTTCGTTGGAAATTATAATGATTGGAGAACTTTTCGCCAAGCGTCTTACTTGAAAAGGCAAAGTTTCATGGTAGGAAGGCAAACATTATTACAGTAATGCAGTGGAGACTTAATCCCCGAAACCGAGGCTTTGTTCAAAGCACGAGATCGAGATTTTGCCAAAATCCCGGTGAGTAATGCCAGAACTTTCGAAGCCGATACTCGTGAACGCTGCCGAACTGAAATTTAATCGAATTTCAATCATTTTTGTCAAGTTGTTCGTACTTTTTCTTCCACAAGGTTCACACATGCAGAATACTGGTGTGGAATGCTAGAGTTTTCAAAACACATGTCGATAGGGCTCTTCAAGCTTCCAGCCGAAGAGCCCGAGACCTGCGACCTTCGAAACAGAGATCGAGGTTCACGAAAGTGAGTTTAGAGACGGGTTTCAAGACTGAGATCAAGTCTCGAGACTCCATCACTGTTTTTTTCATCATACAAGTTGATTTCCTGTCTAAAGAAAAGTTCGAGTCTTTTGCCAAACAATTTTGAAAAATTAGAAATGTGACCTTTTTAGGCAAACTTATCCTCTCGAAGTTAGCATTTATCGTGCGTCAGGTTTTAATACTTGCAAATGACGAGATATAATGCGCAAACCGACCACTGTAACTTTCTTACAGAAAATGGCAAGGAAAAGCACCAAGAGACATTGTCTGTGATATGCAATTCAAGACAAATATTTGCTATCAGAGGTCACCAAGGACTGCTGACCCCGCAACCCTCCCCAGAGGAAAAACAGATGTGGAAATGAATGAAATAAAAAGTAATGCAGTTTGGTGTAAACGCTTTATAGTTTGAAGTGACTTTCATTCCAGGCTACTGGTCCAAGATGTGTCCAAATAAGGTATTCGCTGAAGCATGTGTTTCGATCGTATTCTCCAAAGTATTCAATCCGACGAAGAAGGAGTTCCATTGCATTATTGCTGCTTTAGAGTGATAAGAAAGTTTTTTTTACATGCGCTACTTTCCAAAACTAATCCAGCAACGTTGTGACCAGCATGCTTTCAAATCACCACGTTTCCCTGATATTGCTGATGACCTTTCTGGTCTTGATGGGCTTTCGTCAGGAACGCCGAAACAGCGGTAGGGCGGGGGGGGGCAGTAAAAATATTGAGGGCAGTGGAAACGTATGTAAAACAAACGAATCGTTACCAATATGCTTGCTTCTGTTTAGCAACAATGTTGAGCTTAAAAATAATACTAGAAATTGTAGAAAACCATTCTGAATTTTCTGGGTGCGCGAATAGCTGCAATAAATTTGTTTCAATTCAATTTTGATAAACCATGAAATTACCTATGATGCTGTTATGAAAAAGGCACCTCTGCCCCCTTTTTGGAAGGACAAGGGCAGTGCCCCCATCATGGGCAGTGCCCCCCATCATGCCAACGCTCTCCGGTGTTGGCTTTCGTCAAAGTCTGCGGTTTAGATTGTTTGCCGATTTTTTTGCGCGTTCTTACTTTTTTTCATGGAAAGCAAATAAGAAACAACCATTTCGTAAACGTTTTGTAAGTAAATTACTTCTCGCTTTCTCTACAGTTTTGGTAAAGTTTTTTTGTCGTAATATTCACAAGAAAAAATATATGAACGTATTTCAGTTTTACTGCACGGTCAAACACTTTCAACATGAACACTAAGCTGAGAAAAGCATGATTCCTTCTGAAGAATCACTCAGAAACTTGTTACCTTTCCGATATTATGAAATACGCTTTAACAAAAATACACCGCTGTCTAGAAAACTCACTGTTTTCCAGGGCCATTTGCATGACCTACAGACACATCAGCAAACAGTGTTGCTCTGTCTGTAACATAAACTGCGAAAATGTTCCTTCCTGGTTTTTTTTCTCGACTTTTAACGCGTTACATTTTTATCGCACATGGACAATTTTCAGAAAACTTTCCAAACCAATCGTTGTAGCTTTTCCGGGGCGTGGTTTGTTCATCACGTGGTTTGTTGATCACGTGGTTTGTTCATCATGTGATTTGCTCATCACGTGATTTGCTCATCACTGATATGTCGGTATTATCAAACAGAAATGCAGCAAAGCTAGGTATGAGCACCAGAACCGTCGCCAGAAAATCTTCAATAGGGGGGGCTTTACGTTTGTGCAGGGGGCTTGACATTCTAAAAATTGGAAAAAGTCTACTGATTCATAGTGTTTCATATTCCGATTTAGGGGCATTGAAGCTCTGTTTGGGGGGGCTGAGCCCACAACCCCCCCGTGGCGACGGGACTGATGAGCATCCACATCGACTTAGCACAAGCTGAAAAAAACTCCGACCCTTGTGAATGTTCTAATAAGTCCGCACGTGGTTTTCATTTGTTCTGCAAAGTTCCGCAAGCGTCGTGATGGGCAAGAATGGGTGCAGCGCCGTAGTTCCCAACCTAAAAAAGGTCGGAAATCACGTCAATGAACACATCAAGCTAGTACTCACGTAACATTCGGTGAAGTGCCCCAATTTTTTTGTTGCCCCCAAATTTTGTCGTGCCCAGAAACTTTATATTCAGATTCTTTTAAAATTATATAGTTAAAACAAAAATATTGTATCCCGGAAGATGTATTTGGACCCCAAAACCTTCATGGCTACGGGCCAGGGACATATTACCATCCCTCTGGTAGATAGTGGCCAAGGCATCCCGGGAGAGTCAATGACAAACGAGGCAGAGAAAACATGAAGGTTGTAGGCTATGAAGCTCTAATCACCACAAATCAAGTTCACTGACTTAGCATTTCCACATCATGCCAAAAATTTCTAATTCCTTTCAAAACCGCAATTACAAGTCACACCGATCAATTTAAAGCACATTCATTGAAGGATTTTTATGCTAAAAATAGTACCATGCGTGGGTTGGCGTGATTCACCAGAAACTTCGCGTGTGTCCGCTGCTCCGTGTCGTGCAATCGCTTGAATCGTTCTCTTGCTTCAATACAATGTGATGTCATGTACTTAACATCGCGTAATAATTTCCGCTTGAAATATCAACTATCCTGCTACTGCCACAACACCATTAATATTTCCTCAAACGTTAGACTACTTAGCCCAGAGGTGGGCAAACTTTTTTCAGTGAGGGCCACATTGTTGTGTCAGTGCCCAGCGAAGGGCCAGCTTCTACAAATTATACTTTTTATATAAAAAAGCTAGAATGATTTGATCTAAAGGTTAGGGCTCTTAGGTCTACAACCGTTGGGTCTCTGTGCACTCGACTATCATCCTGCATGTTTTCGCGTAGAAGCGACTTGTCATAAGTCAGTGATTCTCGACCGGCACAAAGCATCCTAAAAGTGTGCATTGTGCACAAGAGGGCCGCAAAAAATTAGCCGCGGACCGTAGTTTGCGCACATCTGACTTAATCAATGGTTTTCATATGCAGAACGTCCAGGAAGTCTTCAATAAGGGCCTTGCGTTTGTGCGGGGGGAGGGGGCTTGACATTCTAAAATTGAAAAGAACAATGAACGTGACACGGAGGCCACAAGGTTTCCGCTTGGTTTGAACATTTTTGACCACACCAAATTCCTTCAATAAATTTGATCCACTCCATTGTGCACATAGGCTTTCTGTACCTCCCTGATGCTTAATTCAGGTCCACATCAAGCAAACCACAAAATTCAGTTAATGCCAAGGGCGTACGCAAAGGGGCTGGGTTGAGGTCACACTACCTTCCTTGAGCTTAATATTTTACAAAACTTTATTATAAGGCGAGTGTATAGGGCTTGATTTTTACAAAAATAAGGAGAGTGTGTGAAGAAGAATAAGCCTATTCTGTCAACAAACTTCGCTTGAAAACATGAATATGACGTCAAATTATGACGTCACAAACAGCGCACACCAAACACAAATGACCACCATACGCCAGTGAATGAACCCCACATGAAAATGTTCTGCGTACGCCACTGGTTAATGCACTCACTTTACCTACAATATTTGAAAAGGCCAACAAAACGAGATAAACGAAAGTATGTGAAACAGCCTTGTGCTGCAAACAGGGACGTAAAGACAGGGGGCAAGGGGGGCACAATTCCCCGAGCGCCGAATCACTATGGGGACGCCGAATCACTATGGGGACGCCGAATCACTATGGGGACGCCGAATCACTGCGGGATCGCTGAAAAGGTCCAGCAATGTCGCAAGTACTTTCTTCAATACAGTACATTTGTTTTCGAAAGACTTCCGGTTCGAACATGGGGCGCCAAACTTGCTTCTTGCCCGGGCGCCATCTAACCTCGTTACGCCCCTGGAGGCAAAGACCTTATGTCTTTATAAGGAACAGCTTTGTGCTGTGGCAGCCTTGTGCTCACGGGCGTCGGAAGGGGGGGCAGAAGGGCTTGGCCCCACTGGATTTGTACATTGCAGCAAAAAAGTTTGTTTTCTTAGTTTCGAGTGGGAAAAAAACAAATTTCACCACTTTTGGTCCCCTTCGGAAAAACTTTTGGAAAAATCCACTAGTGCCCCCCCTCCTGGAAAAAATCCTTCCGACGCCTTCTGTGCTGCAAATACCTTATACCTGTAGAGGAACAGCCTAATGCTGCAAAGACGCAAAGACCTTATGGCTTGTCCAGTGGCGTAGCAGGGGGTCCCGGGCCCCGGGAAGCACCTTCGTGGGTGCGGCAAATTGTTGATTAAACATATATGTTTAAAATTTTCAAAAATGTTCTTTTCAGTGTGTGTGTTAAGAAGCTCTAGACTGGCAGATGGGAGAGCAGCCAGATAATATATTCGGGGGCAAAATGATTGTAATTGTTATACCTAACGCTTAAATACGTTTTTTCAAACTTTCGGGGGTCAATGCCCGATTGCCTCCCCCCTGTTTGCGGGTCTGACTGGTAACCTAAAAACGGGGAAATGTGGCTGAGGAGTGAGAAAATTGATAAAATGTTTACTAAAAAGTCAGGGTCAAAGTAGCCTACCGCAGTGTTTGTCTTGAAATCAGAGCTTTTTCAACATATTCACTTGGCGAGTAGAGATGGTATGGGCCGCTAATGGTCCGGTTTTTGGGCGGGCAGCTGAGGTTGAACGGTAAGGTGTAGCGTCAAAATACAAAGTTCGATGAATCAAGAAGCACATTGCAGGTTTTGTTAACACCACCAAACACAATTGAAATCGAAAAAAAAGTTCAGTTATCTGTATTGTAACACCTCCTTTTTTAGGTGCAAAAAACGCGAATTCTTATCAAAACAGCATTTCTTTGCCGACGATGAATCGTTTTGTGTAGATTTCGTTGCATTTTAGTTTGTTTGTGAGACACAATAAAAAAACGAAGAGCAGATAGAAATACGTTATTGAAGAAGTTTCAAACATCACATTTAATCATAACAAAACAGAAATCACCCGTAAAATGTACTTGAAAGTATGAGGAAATCAACGTGTTTCACTGAGTATATGAAACCGTGTAATCTTGCTTGCTTCTTAAGTTAGGAATGAAGTGACGAGATTTAAAGGCAGTACTGCCCTGATGTACCCATCTCGAGCGTCTTTCCCATACAAAGCTCCAGAAGCTTCTGTAACTAATTTAACGCACCGTTCTACACCTTGAGAATGACAAGAAATGCGAAGAACAAGGGGATTCTCCAAGAAGTTGTCAACTTGTTCTACGGGCAGATGTCTCGTTATTGGNGGCTCCATTCTCAGCTCCTGCACTGTTGGGAGAAGATCTTTCAAGTCAGTGTTTTTTTAAGGCTTTTCGAAAGGTGTCGTGTTGAAGCTNTAGGGTATCAACACGATTTTCCCTTCTATGTCTGATATTTTTAACTAATTTTCATAGAAATGCAAGTGTCCGTTGAAATATGCTTAAATATTTGAACACGACATTCACTTTTGGCAAAAAACTAAAGACAATTTTATAAATAGAAAGTTTCAGTGTCCATACTCATTCATTCATTCATTTTCGTGCCCGCTTTTATTTGGGGGAGTGGTAATAGAAGGGGGTCAGCCGCAAGATTTTACGGGTTTTAGGTGTGTTCGGGTTCGGGTGGCTAGGGGTTTTCCCCAGCCCAGCTTCCCCGACCTGTATTTTGATATTTTTCCTTTTTTTGTTTTTCATATTTTTTCAAGTTTTTGATAATTTTTCATTTTTTTCATGATTTGGTAAGTTTTGACATATTTTCATGTGTCTGATATTTTTTGTGTTTTTCAATGATTTTTCCAGTTTTTGATAATTTTTGATGGTTTTGATTATATTCCTGTTTTTGCGTTATGGTAATATTTTTCATATTTTCACGTTATGATAATATCTTCATGTTTTTGATTGATTTTACATTTTAGAGATAACTTGCAACTTCTTGGGGGGGGTTGTCTAAATCGGCCAGTTCATTTCTCTAACCTGTCATTGACTGAAGAAGGCACAAGGCGAGCCAGGGCATGCCACGTTTCAATCCGATTAGCAAATATCCAGGCAACCGGCCAAGATCGCTTCACTTGAACATCATTCGATGACCTTGTGGACATTAGTATCAAAGGAAAACTCATTGACAACCTGCTAACTTCATCAGTTCTTTTGCGTAACATTCTTCTTTGAACGTTTATCATGTTTTGACAAAATCAAACAAGAAATTACTCATTGTGGTTGCTTTTACGTAAGCGTGAAACACTTCACAGTAAGTCATTGATCAGGTTAACTTGTTCTGTAACAAAATGAATATAACCGCATCATTTTTTTCTGAACAGCATTTTGACAAAATTTGTCTGTTTTTTAATGACACCGTTCACATTTAGCAACCATTAATTTTATAAAGGTAAATCTGATCACGACTCAGATCAGCAAGATCAATGTCAGGAAAGGTTGGCCCATCAAATATGCACCGGATTCCTGTTGAGGAAAGCGGTAAGCTTTCACATGTAGCCAAAGCATTGCCAACTGGTCCTTTCCAATTAGTGGATGATTTTGTTGGGCCGATAAGGTGCTTGCACAGGTGACGCAATGGTAGTTCTTTTAAGCGCAAATTGCATACAAACCAGTGTAGTGTTCAACCCGGACGACACCCCTGAAGGTGTATTGCAACATTTTTATGTCCTGTATTTATAGCCGTGCTGCCGGATCTTATTGCAATAAGATTGTCTGCAATGCCCATTGCTTTGATGGCATTCTCCAGTCCATCTGCAATAACAGCCCCAGTCCTGAGTTGCAGTCTATGGTCCCAGTAGATTGTCTTTGAACTGTACATAAACTGTCTTAGGCAGCTTTCATTAAAAACTTTTTTAACGTTGAACTAGGCTAGTCTCTCTATCTGCACGCAACTACTGTTGCAACCTCTCCGGTGGCGTTGCGTTGATTGTGCGATTCACCACGAACGGGATGTGCGTGAAGAATAAAACCATTATATATGTAGCGCGAGCAAGCAATAGCAAGAGAGATTGCGAGCATGATCTCTATTGTTGTTTGCTGCCACGATGCGAAGCTTTGCGCACATGCCGCTCGGGATTTCCGATCGCAATAAAATGGTGCTGTGACCAGGATGTGAAGGTCCGGCCGAGTTCAGTCTTCACACAAAGAACGTGCGATCGGTGCGGTTCGTTGTAAAAAGGAGGGGATGTTGTTGCAACCCCTCCGGTGGCGTTGCGTTGATTGTGTGATTCACCATGA
>JGI24159J19872_10007086_pt1 | contig 14668 bp, 14 predicted proteins | sample Ectturendosymbi4_FD_19872 | JGI IMG/M metagenome (IMG submission 19872) | reverse complement strand
CGACAAAACACACAAATATCATCAGCAAACATCAAGTGGTTCAAATAAGACTTCACCCATATAACACCCAGCCCAAATGTTGTTTAGTTCAAGAGATAAATCATCTAAATATACAGCAAACAAGTACAGACGAAATACTCTCTATTGCCTAACCCCATTAGTAACATGATAGGTTCGGACAAATTCATATGTATAAATAATATTTGAAATGAATAATGTATAAACATATTTTTCCCTTCTACTGCTAACCTCAAATGTACCCCTTCAGACAGGCAAATGTACCACTAGGGATACATGTACCCCAGTTAGGGAACCCCTGCTCTAGTGCATATATTAATTCTGAGTCAAAATCCTCTTAGTTACTTAAAATGATAACAAGCATATTGAATAGGTAAATAAGCAAAGGTTTCCTGAAACTAAAAAAATCTTCTGCTCTATAGCTTTCAAATAAAACAAAAATCAACTTCATACCAGTTGACCTTTTCGAGTTACAAGCAATTTAAATATGGTCATGCATGAACGCACACAAAAACTATGTCTAACTTGACTTTGATTAAGTTCAAAGGTCATATGGAAAGTACCAATGATTGATTTTTAATAAACACACCTTCTGACACATTCTCACAAATTTCTAGCTAAAAATAGTCACAGATCAAAAAGATACAAGGAATTTTATGTCATAGCACTAAATTCGCAAAAAATATATGCAAAAATTAAAAGGGAACAGTGCAAATTTCAACCACCCATAACTTTGCAAATGCGGGTCCGATTTCAAAAACTTCAAAATGTTTTGAAATCACAATGACAAGATCTCTCTGCTTATGAAGTTTAATGGATTTTGCTCACGGTCAGATATATAGCTCTGGATCGCCTGACATGGAATGACCCTTTTATTATGTTACAATTTGTTTTAAACTTATAATAAAAACAAAAATCGTTCCCCTAAAAATGTCTTTGTCCCCCCAAACCCTAAAACCTGACCACGGCCCTGTTGGTACATACCCATCAGAGCAAGGATAAAAACTTGTAGTGTCACAAACAGTTGTCTGAAGCAGTAGAAAAGAAAGAATGAGAAACATCAATTAGCATTATCACACAGCTGTGAACTAACATTGGACCATTGTTTTATTAATGGAACATGCTGCTAAACAACCGCAAAAAAATTAATCGATATTTTGTTCTTAATTTTTATGTTAGGACAAGTATTAAATGGATACTAAAAACCAGAAGGATATGATTTGTATGTTTGGTAGTGGTCATTGATGGGTTAAGGCCAAATTTTTGTTTTTGAAGGAAAAATGAAGCAGGCCCTAAGTCATTTTGCACCAGCTGTAAATCAACTAAAATCTTATAAAGTGAGAATTTTTTCCAAGGGAATATACTTTTTTTCCTATCATTACATGAAGCTTTGGCTCTGTTCAGTCTCTAAATATTCTTGTTTTATTGCCATGCATAAAGCATCTTAAATTCTGACGTCTACAATGTTTTATTGTGTGATATGTTGCCATTGACAGTGGTAACTCACCATGCATTTTGCATACGGAATTGATGCTCTGCATGTGCGCAGTCTTGTTAACAGCTGCTGCTTTTTCCAGACTAGAGATAGCATACTTGCATAAGGTTCAGCTGCAAACTAACATGCCTAGCTTATATTTACATTTTGCAAAATGTTCTTGCTGTGGCAAGTGGTCAAGGTAAGTTAGAGATGCATCTGGTTTTAACTTCTGATCTTCTAAAAAGTGCTGAGTAAAAATTTTCACATTATCTGGACAGATGGTTGTGTCTTCCAAAAAGTGTAAATGATTATTTTTGTTCACTTATTTTTTGGTAAATCTATAGAAAATTAGAGATATATGAGACAAAATAATATAATTTACACATAAGCTGAATGCACAATCTTAGCCACAGCCAACATCAGAAATCAGAGCAAAGCAGCTATTGCCAACCCTGGAGAAAACCTTTCTGTATGCCTGTAGTGTTGACTGTTGATTATTTTTGACAATCAAACCCAAAGGGAGGTATCTGATTATATTGGACAATCCATCGGGGCATGGATTCGTCATAATGCAGAGAATGCTTGATTTAAAAAAAGTAACTTTCATAAGTAAATTAACTTTGTGCACGTTTTTATACGTTTTCCAAGAGTTATAAGCACAAATTTCAAATCGTTATAAAAATTTTTTGTTTTTGTTTTTTATGGAATTGTCACTTAACTAGAACTATAAAAAAAGAGATAGGTCACTTGAGTTTTCCAGGTTATTATATGTATGTATATAGAGAGTTAACAGCTGATAACTCATTGTTTCTTTTCTTACCCATCAGAATTATTAGTGGCAGTTAGACTGAGCTTTGAACAAAGGAAATTCCTTCTGAAGTGCTGTTGGAAGTGTTGCAACCTTTTGGTTGTGTTGGATGTGTGATTCACCATGAATGGGATGTGTGCGAAGAACAACACCCATGTATATGTGGCGCAAACAAGCAATAATAGAGCGATCATGGCATGTGATTTCTATTGTTGCCTGCTGCCACAGTGTGAAGCTTTGCGCACTTGCCGCTTGAGCTTTCCGATCGCAACAGAAGTGTGAAAATACAGCTAGAGTGCAAATGTAATTTTAAGATGAGTTTTATTTTCAGCAAGATAGGGCACCCCTACAAAATCATTATGCTGTTAAACAAGCAGTGAAGCATCCAGGTAGTCTGTTTGACTATCATAATAGATCCCTTGATGCCACAGTACTTAGAATTAGCACTGACCAAATTGTAAACGCTGCAACTGCAGGTCTCTAATTTTTCATCTGCAAGGTGTGTGACATAGCAACAACAATAACCTCCTAATGTTGCATAGCACTGTTATGAAACTGTTGCTTTGTCGAAAGGAGCTTATACAATAATCTAAAAAAATATATGATGATGAAAAGGTCCGGGTTTGCTGCAAGCCTTTGAGGAATTGGCTGACTAGGCTCTGTTTTGTTCATTGTGCGACGATTAAAAATTGCATTCCAGTATCTGGTCTCCACAAAGCAACAGTGTTGAATTTTTTAAATAGGCAATTGATTTCATGTAACTTTCAAGGCATCCTCGTCCTGATATCTTATTCTCATTTGAATAAGGCAAAAAGTTAACAATGTTGAGATTGTGGTATTGCATGCTTAGATTTTGTCTTAAATTATTAACTTTTTTGCAGCTGGTTTTGTGTGGCCTCTGCAACTATTGCATATGCTAAACTTTCTATGTTATGATTCTGCTTCATGCACTGACATGTCAAGTAATTTTTAAGTTTTGTGATTTTGTGTGTAAAATTTATTATAGAATTGATATATATGGTGGGCTAATAGTAAAAAATTCAGGGGAATTCGCTGATAGTTGCTCATACTCACGTTTGTTTGAAACAGCATGAGATAGTGGTGATGGCAGTTTTTTATTTTCCAGTTCGTTTACCTGTGTAATGTGTAAGTTGCCCAGAAAGGAAATATCAATATTTCTGCTATTCAAAAACTATTCAGTGCACATACAGTAGTTGCTACGATGAGCAGGTTGTAATTCTTGCAACCTGAATGATTGTTCTAACTAGTAAGAAAGCACATTTTTGTGATGAGATCACTGGTAAATGGGTTTTGCAGAAACTGGCTTCATACCAATGGCAAAACAAGAAAAGTTGGACGTTGTTGATATTCATGCTTCTTTAGATTTGCCAGATGTTTTGTTGGCGGAATCGTCAAGCGCAGCAGAGGTTGGAATATTTTATGTTTGATACAGTGTAACTGGCATTGCTGTTTATGAAAAATATTATGTGACAAGGCTAAATTTAATTGGTGTCAAAATTCTTTAAATGAAAAACAAATCTTGTTTACACTGTTAATTTTGTACTTATGCAGAATGCATGTTCTGGTGTGTTTTATGCACATATGTGTTTATGCCACACATCAGTTTGTTTTAAGCGCATAACAGGTCAGTTGGTGCACAAGATCAACTGGCTTGGTAATCATGGTTTTGCTGAATCTCAAACTGAAATTGACAAAGAGTGGGTTGTTTTCACTATACTATAATGCTGTTTTCTAAGGGTCCGTGACAAATTATTTGCTTGAGCTCTTGTTTGTGAATTTGTTGAAGTCTGTGTTTGTCAGAGTGCATCTTTTGTCCATTGCACAGTGAACTCTCATTTTATCACTGTGAATGTAATGGCTTCACACAATTCTCTTGCACCTACGAAACGAAAAAAAGGCATTTACAAAAATATTGGGAATTTCTGCTTTATGTGTCTAGCAAGCAGAAACTGAAGCGCTTACGTTGTCTGGGTGTTTTTAAGAAATGTTACCTGGAATGTGAGAATATTCAGCTTAATTTACACTGTTTCTGTTTGTTCATTGGGGCACACATTAAAGTTAAATGCAAAATTGTAGCGTTATAGTAATTCATGTGATACTATTTTGTTTGTTCATTGATCTCAAGCAGGAGCAAATCTACGATGCACTTCGACTCTTATTATTTTTGTTTGTACGACAGAGTAAGCACAATTAAATTTTTTACTCTTAGGCAAAACAAGATGAACTGACAGACTGTCAACTGACTGAAAAACAAGATGAAGCTGCAAGCAACATTGATCTGAATTTTGATAGTACAAAAGAAGCTTATGAAACAAAATCTGCCTCGATTGATGAGTTGACTGTAGTAAAGTCAGATCCGGACGTTAGTACATTTGATTTATCGCTGCAACTGACACAATTATTTGTGTTGCTTTTGAAGTGAATACGACTTGCATTAATAGATTAGCACAGCAACTGACTTCGTTTTCAGGCTGCTGGAGAAGAAGGGATGACCACCACGGTGCAGTTTATTGCTGTGTCAGCAGATGAACATGCTCGCATGGTTTCTGCTGGAGAACTTCCTGAAAGTGTTCACGGAGCAGATGTTCACATGCAGATTCCCGGAGCTGAAGCCCAACAGGTCCTTAAATTTATGCTGGAACCTGCGGTTCCGTATTTCGTTTGAAACAAAGCATCCAGAAGTTAGTGTGTTATATATATAGGGTAGAGTTTCCATATATTCATGTGACCACAGATGTAATGTACTTGAATGAGTAACCATTACATCATTTTGAAGAGGTGTTCATCAAACTTGACGGGAAGTCTGGTTTTAGTCTGCCCATGTTTGTTTCGGCTACACTAAGCTAATAGATGAAACTGTTGAGAGATCACGTTGCTTTATCATGTAATAAACATTCCTTTAAGCATGATTAATTTTTATTTAATTGTTATGTAATAAGCATAATTACTGACGTTGCCTCAGTTCAACCGTTTCCGGTACGAGAGGCAAGTGGCATCTGCTAACCACTGCAACGTTGTATTCCCAGGTTCGTTTGATTGCTGTTGATAGCAATGGCGTACCAGTCACCGAACCAGCCATTCTCCAGGCAGCAGCCGAGCAGGCCGGAATTGTGTTCATTCTCAGGGACGAGACAAATCAAAATGTGCAAATCACGATCGACCGAGCTATGCAGGTGGACTACGGTTGTTGGGTGGTAGTTTTACGAATAAGTGTGATTGCTTCAAACGTATTGGCAGTTTGAGTGCCGTGAGCGTTCTCACCGTGCTGTTAGGAAAGGACCGTCATTGAGAAATGCTCATCAAGCTGTATAATTCACCTTCCGAGTCTGAAATTTTATTCAGTGTTCCTCATATCCATTCTGATTTAATTTGCAACTTCTGTTGTTTTCTGCTGCACAGTTGTCGTCTTCAGTGTTTTTCAGATCTACCGATTCGAATTGCATCTAATACTCACAATTACTGATTTGGAATAGCGTTCTGCTGAGATTTTGGCGTATTTAGCAAAAACTGTGTTATCGTGCTCTTAAGCGGTACAAAAACTACGTCATTACAATTAGTCTTGAAACTTGAATCTGACGCGTGTGCTGCAGCTGGTTTGGTAACCCTGTTACGAATCACGTACGTCTTACCTGAGTATTTTGGAGAAGTCCGAACCGGGACAATCAAATTTAACTTTGTATTCGGTCTTAACTTGTGAAGCAGTGCGGCATGAAAGGTCAGCCCTCGTATTGACGTGTCTGTAAAAGGCGCCTCTGATGAAACAGTAACCTTGTTGGCCCTTCAGCTTTCCATGGGTGAAAACGTGCCGCATATCACCGCAACCACATCGGCTGGTGTGGAACAAAAGGATGAAGATGTCCACCCCGACACGGACGGAAACGAAACAGGTACTCAAAAAATAGTGGTTATCAGCATGCGCCATGTACGCAATGTGGTGAGGCTTTGTTGTTGTGTGCACCGTTCCCAACCAGCACCGTTTGGTGTGCATTAATTTGAAAAAGTGGTTAACGTTGTCAGTCCGCTTTTGTGTTATTGCTTTGCATGGCACATGTCACCCCACTGCCGTCAATCAGATCACTGTGATTCCAAGAGCAACCCCATAAAAATAAACCTTGTTGAGTGACAGCCACTATTTCGAGTCAAGAGTTATTGCTTCCCGCAATTCACTTGCGAATATTCAAAAAAATGCAATGAAAATAGNCTAACCTTTCCTTTGGCACTATTTTTCTGCTTCTTCAAGTGAAGTATGATGTCACAAATTTGTGACATCGCAGATTTCGTACGCCTGAAAAATTTTAACTTGGCGCTTATGTTGAAAAGAGTTCTTTACCGCGTGCGACAAACCTAAACGCATGTCGTTAGGTTTGATAAGTGTAAAAACTGTGCTAGCAGAGTGAATATTTGCGGTTTACAAATACTGTACAAAACTACTTCGACCTAGCTTCTCCACAGTTATAAGTTTGGACGCAATGATGGATTTATGCCTGTCGTCCTTCAGTGACTTGAGGAAACAATCGAAGTTTCAATAAATGCAAAAAACACTCGTGTACAAATACCTGAATATTTTTCTGAAAAGTAACTTTTCCTCCAGTCATTAAAAAATTGTGACAACAGCAACGTCTAGCATTGCCAGCTCGCTGCAGCAAATATTGCGATCTCCACTAGAGAGGTTTTCGCAGCATAAGGGTTACATTAGCACGTCATACTGCCTGCGTAAAATTACTTTTGCGAATTTTATTTGGTAAAATGGTTCGTTTAACAGATGACGATATGGATGGAGACATTCAGAAGTCGAAAGCGAAGAAACCAAGATTAAAACTTCGCGTCTATAGCCAGAAAGATGCCGACACGTTAGGGGACAGTGCTACGACTTTCTTGGAAGACGGTATATTTTCCATTTTCTTTGTGTTGTGCGGAAAGGAATCTGCAGGTAGAAGTGTGGCTGCAAGTTCCAATTGTGCTTGTTGTCTGCAGGGTCTTTGACTTTCGCAGGCGACACCACCGCAGAACATCAAGTAGACAAACCGAACGATGAGTCTGTTTACGAGTTTCAGGTATGGCTATATAGTTGGCGATTTCTTGGAAGGGATTTGATTTAACGTGTGAAAAGCTATTGTTCATCTGTATAGTTTGCGATTTCTTGAATCCCTTAACTAAGGAAAAACAAACCCTGTGGCACGGTGAATCCTGTTTGTCGCTTTTAAGAAAACAGCAACAGACGTCTTACAAGCGTGTCCGTTAGTCTTCCTTGCCTTCACCGCTACAACCAAACTACCATTTTGCAGCAATACTTGACGCACTCTGCGGTTTGCTAGAGTTCTGCGTTATATGAATTGCGCTGAAGCTAGTCGCTTGTTGATATTGCCTTTCATTTGCAGTGAAGTGTGGCCGCATCTTCCGAATGCATTAAAAAGTCTATTGTTGCATCTTCGGAGGTGACGTGAGTCGGTCAGTCATTTTGACACGGTATAAGCTGCAACAAACACAGTCAGGTTTCAGCTGTTGATTGAATCGTCTTTGAAACGAAAAGGCAGCATAAGACATCAGCAGTGCAGATTTTGGTCTTGTCTAAAAAGAAAGTGGCTGCTCGATTTTGATTAGATCTTCGATGTAGGCCGACCGACGATACGCGGCAACATCAGCTACGACTCGTGACGTGCTTAGGGTTGTCGCCTTGTTTTCATTTTCGCTTTGTTAATGTTGACTGCAGGCAGCGCAGTGCCAGGGAGTACACGATTTTTGTAAGATATTGCACTTGAGTGTGATTGCTAAGCCAGTTAGTGTGAAGACGTATTTCGTACCTTGTAGTGTTTGTGCTGTGACTAGTTGATCAAGTGTTAAGTTAAAACGATTGATTTGCTGATATGTTGTAAGATGAGCCAGTAAGTCTAAGGTGTTCAGATAAAAGGATTTATGTCAGTATGATGTAAGATGAGCCGTTATTTCTCGCGTGTTTTGATAGAAGATCTTTCAAAACAACGCCCAGCTGTCCGCTGGAGCTCAGCATGAATGTCAGGTTCTTGCTGCGAAGGTTGTCAAAAGTCTACTCATTTCTGAGGTAATTGTGTCCGTTGTTGTGGATGTTTAGTAAATTTAGCGTTTCCTTGAAAATTGCCGCTTTTTTCCACTAGCCATGTACAATGTAGATCAGAAGTCGCCATGCTTTTGTTTCAGTTGCAAAATAGTAGGAATGATTTCGAGTGGAAGCAGTGCTTAGTACTTATCTGTGAACTTTCAAACTCAACAGAAAAGGCAAAAGGTAAAAACAAGCACAATTCGTGACAAGCAGCCGGTTCCAAGTGACCAAGTATTTTTAATAAAAGTAAAAAAAAAAGCAATTCATAAATATTTCGCTTGCGCGGGTGCGAGACAGAAAACACTGGTCTGTACAGGTTGACCACCGCTCAGTGTTGATACATTGACTGAGACCCAAGAAAGCATTGGTTTGGAGTATTTATGAGAGGCAGAAGATTTCGAACAGAGAGAGCGTAATGCAAACCAAACGTTATTTACAGTCCTTGCACGATCTGCTCCTTCCTGCTAGACACGGTTTCCTCCCCCCTTGTGCTTGACTGCTTGATTCTTTAATGCATTCGCAGGATCCGCCGACCGGGAAAGATTCTGAAGAAGCCGGTGGGAAAGTGGAAGTGCTCGACCCGTCTGTCTTCAAGTCGAGGGGAGGCAAACGAGCAAGTGACAAAAATCGGGATCGCAGGAAAATTTATCAGTGCAGAGAGTGTGCCTTTTACAGCCATCGACACAGCAACTTGATTCGTCACATAAAGGTGAGGGTCTCTCAGCGTTTTGTCAGATATTTCGTGACTCGTCCGATTTTATGGTACGTTTTTTTACGGACAAGCTTAGTTGTGCAATGCTGAAGTAGTTTGTTAATTGTCACAACGTAAAATTGTTTCGCTTTTGTCCTCGTGGGATTAGCAACTCGTGAAAAATTTTGGAGTTAATTTTAATGCATCACAGTTACCTTTGACATGCGTCAGATAATGTATAAACATTATAAAATTAGACATCGTTTCGTAGCGGGATGCTGTGACAGTAGAACAACAAAACTATAATGAAACACTGTAAAACTCGGGAAGATGCCACGATCTTCCAATTCGATTGACAAATTGTTGCAAACTTGCGGCAGAAGTGAAAACCTGTCGCGAATCCAGCAAAGTAAAATCACTGGATCGAAATTTTGAAAACCGCGTGCGTATCAACGTACCGTAATTAACTGATCGTTTTTCTTTGCATTGTCAGCGCGGTTGCTTCTTTGTTTTGCAAAAACCTGGTTCGCCGCGATTACCGTGGTTTATTCTCGGCCCAGATCCACACCGATGAGCGACCATACAAGTGTCACCTGTGCGACAGAGCCTTTCGAACCAACACTCTTCTCCGCAATCACATCAACACTCACACAGGTAAAAAAACAGCCGCGCGCTGTGTGACGAGTTGCAGTCATAACGTTAAACAAGGTTCTTGACGGCTTGTAGAATTGAGGTCAAAGGCAAACCTGTGCAAAAATAAAAATCGAACAGATTCTGCTTTGGTGGTGATGCAAGATCCTTCGGTTATGCTGTGTCGTGTGGGAGTGGTATCACTAGCGCATATTGCTGTTAACTTAAATCTGACACACATGTCAAAATCCGAAACAGGTCTTATTTATTTTTGTCCCCACAGTTTTGCAATCAACACTGGCGCAAAGCGATGCTCAGTGTTGCCTCATTCAGCCAGAAAACATGCTCTGTGCGACATCTCCCCATGAGTGATAAATGGATCTTAAGATTGTGTTCAAGTGTGCTCTGCCGCGGGAACTGTTGCATTGCATATGTCAGGGTTTCTCAACCGGGGCCCTCGGCCAGCCCCCCCTTGTGGGCCACGAGCAGAGGCCATTACTAAATATCACTGCCGTGAACACTGTTGATGAGCAGGGGGCCACTAGTGTTGAAAATCTTTGGAAGGTGGCCACAAACCATGAGTAGTTGAGAACCACTAATATATGCTAAGGTGCGCAGATGGATGGTATCGGCGTAAACGGCCGAACGACTCGAATCTGTGACCACCTGACGGGAGGCGTCGCTCTCCTTCTTGTAATCAGATCGACGATATGTTTTCTTCAGGTGTGAAGCCGTACAAGTGCTCCGTCGAAGGGTGCGGGATGGCTTTCGTCACAAGCGGCGAGCTGACCCGTCACACCCGCTACATCCACACGCACGAGAAACCATTCCGATGCACTCTGTGCGACTACGCCAGCGTCGAGATAAGCAAGCTAAGGCGCCACTTTCGATCCCACACCGGGGAAAGGCCTTATTCCTGCGAAGAATGCGGGTAAGCAAGTACGAACAACAACAGAAACGCCTAGCCAGTAGTGTGCACGTCAGGCGAAAACAGCGAGGTTTTGCGTTTGGTAACCCCACGACTAGACCCGTCGTGCGGTGCTATAGCCAGGGCTGTGGAGCCGGAGTCAAAGCAATTTTGGACGGCTTGAACCGGAGCCAAAAATTTTTAGATGGTGGAGCCTGGAGCCTGTAATTTGGGTTCCAATTCCACGGACATAGTTTCTGGGGCCAGCGAGTTGTGCAAATATTACAATGTTTTTTTTAGTTTGGACCAAATTGTTCTGGAGCCGGAGCCAAAAACTTCTAGATGTTGGAGCCGGAGCCAAAAAATTTAGATGCCTGGAGCCGAAGCCTGAAATTTGAGTTCGGGCTCCACAGTCCATTGTTACTCTGCAGTCTATCCATGCGCTCTGGGCTGTTAAAAATCTACCTGAAACGCCGCTGCATGTTGCATTTAGGTTGTAACGTCTTTGTGTTTCCAGCAAATCATTCGCCGACAGTTTCCATTTAAAGCGGCACCGGATGTCGCACACTGGAGAGAAGCCGTACCAATGCCCGGAATGTATGCAACGCTTCACGCAACGCGGCAGCGTCAAGGTGCTCACGTTGCGTAACTCGCATGGCCTGACGCTGAAAGATAAGCTTTTTGTTTGACTCCGATCTGTCGCTTTTGCAGATGCACATCATGCAACAGCACACCAAGACCGCGCCGAAGTTCAAATGCGAGATTTGCAAGACGCTGCTCGGACGCAAGAGCGATCTGAACGTACACATGCGCAAGCAGCACGCTTTCCAGGTAAATTAAATGAGCTGCAATGTGGTGTTGGTATGCTGCATCTACGCCGTAAGTGGTCAACTTCACATAAAATTACAAATTACTGCATGAGCAGGCAGTAACAAACGACCACCCAACCTGGTTATAGTAAGGGAGATAGAGAGGGTTGATTCGGATGTTTAATTTAACAATGCTTGCTGCTATTGTATTTTTTAGAACTTGATTTTTCCTTTCATCTTCAAAATCAGGGATGTGCTGTCATTTGTACAAAGCTTGGCAAGCAAAAGTATTTTGTGTTTCCAGGAAGCACCAACTCAGTGCAAGTATTGCGACGAGCTCTTCCACGACCGCTGGAGTTTAATGCAGCATCAAAGGACGCACAGAAGCTGCGGTGCGAGAATCAAGCCTGACGATTCAATGGGAGGGGTAAAACTTGAATTTATGTTTGTTTGGCAACGAGAGATCGCAGCTACTTTTAAGTTCCCATAACGTTTGACCCGGCACCGTTGTATGGTCTTCATTGTCAATTGAGATACAAACGCAAATTTCGTCCGTGAATAAAGGGGGGAAACATACAGTTTCGAAACTTGTTTAGGGTAAGTTGCTTTCTACATTCAGTCAACTCTCGAATCAATGGTATCCTAACCTGTCATACATCCACTTCCGTAGCAGCCGAAAAACACAGTTGTATTCCCGTTGCAATACGCTGGTGGTACTAATAAATGCGACTTGCATTGTCTATTCTGATCTGGTGCTACATTAGTGCGCATGTGGGACAGTAACTTGTGATCCTGATGTATTAATGCTTGGTGCATTGGCAGCGAAAGAGGAAAAGGTACGTTGATGAGAGCGATGAAGAGTGGAAGGACGATGAAGTCGAATACGAACATTGTAAGTGCGTGTGGGAGGTCGGAATTAATCTTTCCCGCATTTTTTATTTGCATGCTACTGTTTTTCTTGGGGAGGGAGATGCGGTTGAGTTGACTCTGTTAGAACTTGTGTGCAACGAAAGAGACGCTATCTACACCGATGATCAAGTTCTTATTCGTAATCGCAAAATCCTACCTTTTGCACCTCACACACACCAGCGCGAAGGGTTGCTAACCGCTTATTCTTCCAGCATTACCCACGTTTGAACTTCGCATGTCTACCAACCGTTGATGTTTAGCAAGCGAACTATTACCGTTAGTGATTACACGCTGAGAAAACGGACTATGATTGTGCGTTTTTTTAACGGTAGTGCTTAGTGGTTTGTGCATGCGAATTTCAATGGTTTTTGAAAGACAAAAATCTATCTTGGCGAGACCAGCTACTTTTGGGAGTATGCAGGTCGCTCTCATACCGCGGTGGAGCAAGTTCCGTAACTGACGAGTATGAAGCACGATACCACCGTCCTATGTTACTATCGGTTGTGCTTGGCGGTCTGTTCAGTTATCTCCAGCGACAAACTTTGCTTTACAGTGATAATCGAAGGAGACAACAACGACGTTCAGAAAGTGACAGTTTATGTCGAAGAAGAAGAGGAGGAGGAAGACGAGACCAGAGAGGAGAAGTTCGCGGTGCTGGAGACGGTGAAAGAGCAAAGGAAGTCGAAATCGGCCGCCGCCGCCGCGAAGTAGTGCGCTTGGCGTGGAACCGACGCGCCAGCGGACGTTTACTTCGATGTTGTGGGCTCGAGGGTAGGCGTTTCGTGCTGATCGCCTTGCCGCACCTGATCGTGAGGTCAGAATGCTCGGATCGGAAACGCTGCGAGGTCTTGGAGCGAGGCCCTTTCCAGCTCTGCTGCAAAATCCCAGTCAGATTTGAAAAATGTTCTTTTCTGTTTTCTCTTTTTTTCAAATCAGCCAGTCTGCGTTCAGAATTGCATCCGCAATAACGAAAACGCGATCTGGCTGGAAAGTTTTCGTATTTTGTTTCGATCATTCTCTACTGATAATGTCATAGAGGCCCTTCCCAACAGTGTAATCGTTAACTGAGTTGAACACGAAACAACTCTTTTCCTTTTTTTTTTAAAGATGTGATGCATATTGTTTATCCCTTGCGCTGCTCAACTCGACATACATTTTAAGCAGCGAGTCGATTTTTGCGCGCCTTGGTAGAGTTACCTATGATGGTTGTTAAGTACCTCTCCATGTATATTTCGCTGAAAATAGCAAACAAATCTTGCGGCAAAACATTCATGGTTGCTTGTGATCTGCTATAAAAATTGTGGAAGCGAATGAGTTGGTTTGAAATGTGAGCAGCATCTCTTTCAGTACTTATGGTTAATTTCCAGTGCGAATCGGAGACATACGTTGGTGGCGAAGCAAAGCATTGACGCAACTTCGCCTACAATGCCTCGCGTCGGATGCGCATGCGAAGGTTCTACGCTGTGCACAGTATGAAGTTGGTCCTTAGTAAATTCTTCTTCCAATTCGCAGCAACCTGGAATTAACGAAGGCCAAGTGGCGCGAAAAGAATGAGTAGTGCACAGCGCTGCTTGCCCATAATCATGCAGGTTTAGACAGTCTTATTATGTTGTTGAAGTGGTGCAGGGCTAAAAAACAAAGTGGAAGGACGCTCTGTATAACGAATGTGTCATTGTTTTGTCTTATTGAGAATTTCGCAAAAGAATGACAAAAGAAACGCAGGTACAGTAGTTCCTGACCGCATGTAGCAGTAAAAATGGGCAGTCCCTCCTTCAACGAAGTGGATTAACGACGTGATCCCGTATGCGCTGCTTGCTTGTTCACACATTGCGATGGAAGCAAGAGGCTGCTGGAAACTACACAGCCGTTCCGTTGCACTGTAGCACGTACACGTGGGTTTGAAGGAAACGGAGGTTACCACTTCGAGTAAATATGAAGAACTGCTTGATCGGTTGGTCTTCCCAGGGCTGGCGCTAGGTGGTTAGGCCCCCCCCCGAACCTGGACGTTGGGGCCCCCAATATACAATACATTACATTTAACACATAGTATTTATGTAAACAAAAACATCGGTCTATTTTAACAAACGCTTATGAAAGCACTTCTACAGCATCAACACAACGTATAAAGCAGACAGACTTAAGCATTTGCTGTGCTTCAAGCTAGGAAAATGACTTTTTCCAAGTTTTCAAAGATGCAAATGTTTTTGTCAACTCAGTCATGTCTAATGTTTTAGCAGTTTCACTTTCAATAGATATCATTGCCAGATTTGCTAGCCTTTCATCAGTCATAGTTGATCTGTGAAACGTTTTGATTAGCCTCAA
>JGI24159J19872_10007085_pt1 | contig 14670 bp, 6 predicted proteins | sample Ectturendosymbi4_FD_19872 | JGI IMG/M metagenome (IMG submission 19872) | reverse complement strand
CGGGAATGTGTTGATCACATGCGTCAACTAGCTTTCACGTCATGCCAACTGAGAAATTATCTGAACATACGATTTGGTGGGTTTATTGCGCATATAGAAACAGTTTTCTACGTAATGGTTTTCACGATATACTCTGCATTACAATGTTCAGCGTAATGACTTCAAACTTTATCCGTACAGTCAATTTTTTACTAGTTTCAAAATTCAACACATCCTGTCAAAGTTGCCTGCGGTTTGTCAAGACAACGCCTTAAAAATCTTCTATTAAAACAGTCAGTGCTAGCAATTTTCAAAGCATTTTTACAAAAAAGAGGAATTTAAAGTAACATGAGCAAGGCATACTTTGCAAAAAACTGTAGTGAGTTATAAATGTCTGTGCTGATGTTTTTTCAGGGTTATTCATACGACTACGGAACAAATTTCGATGCTACAGTTTCAAACGCTTTTTCAGCAGCTTGCTTTAGATTTGGTCACACTCTCATTCCCGAAACTGTGAGACGCTTCACTCCTCAATGGACGTGGGGAGGACCAGATATTCGCCTAAAAGACAGGTAAGTAAAAATCAAGCCGACATACACCAAATTGATCTATCTGATTTGATACTAGAAAAAATAAACTATCAGCTTTTTTGCTCAACCTCCGAAGTATTGCATAAGAGGGATTCTTAGTGCACATTTAGCTTTTACAGCCTTGTATTTAATTACGGGAACGTTACAGCCAGAGGCGAACACGGGTATATTGACCCAAAATCACAAGTCTAATGCCTTTTAACTAATGAACAACAGTTGTCTGTAAAGATCTGAAATCAGTTCAACAATCCTTTGCAGTGTTGTCGCAAACTGAAGCTGTTGTGCGCTGCACCATGGAAAAGTTGACTTTGATTTTTTCTTGTCTTGACTCTGAAGATAATGCTTCTCCTCGATTTCAGTCGAGGTCGTGGCGTTGCTTCCCTGCTCATGTAACGCCAATTTCGCGTAAAACTTGAGGTTACCTTGAATCTGAAGTGATCAGAAACTAGGCACGCTTATCTGGGACACGTGACTTCCGTACGATTCGGTTAAAATATTTTTGATTTTCCTGCAACAACCTTTCATCATTTTTCCAAAAAGTCGTATATACGCAGCAGTGGTGGCTCGTATGTAGGCACTGCGGAACTGCAGCACCCCCTATTTTCACGGTGAATTTCGTTTTTAGGTCAGATTATTGATTAAGACACATTATATTAAAGTAGTAATGAGGCTTACCTGGCTATTAAAGTGGTAATTAGTCTTACCAACTTACCCGCCAGTTACTACATTTGGTATGTATTTTTATACTAAACACTACAGCGGAAAAGTAAAGTGTAAAAATCAGAATGAAATAAAGATGGCGTCTTGCCTGTTTGGGCAAGATTTTTTTCGTTTATCGGTAGGCTATAGGTATAGTCCTTTTGTACCTCATTGGTAGGTGGTGATTTCTAATGTGTGTACTGAATTTGATACTACAAGAGGTTGAAAATTCTCCCTGAGGTAATGTTGCATGTGGAGTTCTTCGGATTTGCAATGCAAGTTTGATTTGGGGTTGATTGGTAGAAAGTGCATGGACTATATTCTCGAATGCGCCTTGATCACATGCTTGACTTGATGCTTTCTTAGCCTCGAACAAGGAACAACGTAGAATATTATTTTGGAGTAGGCCTACACTTTTGAATTGCGTCAGAATTGAAACAGGTTTTAAAGTCAAGATCGAATTCATGCCTGAAGTTAAAATGTAAAGTAGAATTCTGAAAAATACCAATAACATCAAAATTAAATCTGATTTAAATGCTGTCTTGCGATTTAATTGTATACCATTTAATAACACGCAATGTTTCAGAAGATCCTAAACTACGGCTGCTTGCACTTGATCATTGCAAATTAATCCACACAAATGGCAGTCAATCGCAGCATTGTTCTATTAGTGGGTGACGTCAAAAAACTGTGTTAAGTATTTCCAGGTATAACAATTGCTTCTCCTACATGCAGTGGCGGCTCGTGACTGTGATTTGTGGGTGTGCTGCAACTCTTCCCAACAAATATTTTTATAAAGACTAAAACACATCAGGTTTTCCACGGCGGCGCGGACTCTTATGACATATGACATTTCTCTGCCTGTGATCCAGTTGTGAGACTTCTGTGTATTGCTATCTTGCAGTGACATGCTATGGGGTGAATGACTGGTGTGGCACTAGTTTATCTTTAAAGTTATAAACACACATTAACCCGACGCAAGCAACAACATTCAGCTCGTTGTTTGCTGATCCACTGCACTCTGACCTTATATCTCACACACATAACATTCTCTTCACAGTCATTCCGTCAATCAATGAAATATAACGCTTGATTTTCACTACAGTGGTGGTCTTAAAACGCGTCACAACCCAAGTCGCATTGAATGATTATATCGGCAATAGTTACACCCATAGGCAGGGACGGATTTACGCATAGGCCAAATAGGCCATGGCCTAGGGCCCCGCGCTTTTGGGGGCCCCGCGCAACTCTTCCGATTACGGCGGAATATTAACTTAAAATTTGCGAAACTGCGTAGAGGCATAACTTCACAATTTACCTTGAAATGAACGGAAATGCAAATGTCTATCTGCTCTAGACTCTTATCAGTACAGTAGCAACACGACAATATTATGCATCTGGGCGTGAGAGAGATGCAGGTCGTCTGTATGAAAGCGCTTACACAAAAAATGAAAAAGAGAAAAACGGTACATAATTGATGCTCACTGTTCCACTGACAAAAATCTTGCAACAACGCAAGACCGCCAGACACTGCAAAACTCCGATGAAAAGCATTATTGTCAGTATTGGATCTAGAACTAGATTTGCCCGCAAACAGAGATTGCTTGTTGTAGCTCTATATGTTAGTGAAATCAGTTAGAACAGTTCTCTTGAGCTTTACTGAGAAAAACGTGTCTACATCGGGCTTACTTCACATGGTTAACTGAGGGTGTTGCGACAATATTTTCCTGCTGTGCAAAACTTGCCTTCCTAGCTGTTTACCATCGGGTTATGGCATAGAGCAGTGGTTCCCAACCTGTTTCGATGCATTCCTCCCTTTGTTCATTTTGGTACTTTTCATTCCTCCCCTATGGAATTTTCATTCCTCTTCTGTTCGGGTTCATAGGCTGGTATCAACTACAATGGTCTTTATTGAAGACAATAACTGGATTCAGCGTGGTCCAACTACTTTTGACCTTCAGGCCATTTCACAAAAACGTGACAACTCGCGGGCCACTTCCAATAAAATGATGTATAAAACAACCTGTAAAATGATGTAAAAAACAACCAGNGGGATGCCTGTGGTTGAGACTTCTCTGACACTCTCGCTCTTNTATCAATGCCAGTGAGTGATGGTGGTAACAAGACTGAGACTGTNGTCCNGTGTTTCGTCTGCCATTCGATTTGTGTTTTTACATNTGACTTGCTTCATGGTAGAAAATGTTATCTCACACACATATGTGCATCCAAACATCGACTGTTTAAGAAATCTATCTTTGCTGACTGGTGACTGCAAGCTCTCTGCAGTCTGTAATACCGTTAGCATTGTTCATTTTTATTAAAAGATGTTATGCTTGTTCTAATTAAAATTACCTATTGCAGNGATGGGCCATTACTTTGGTTCAAGGGCCGCTCTGAGAAGGCCGCGTTTTGCNGATAGATAGATTTATTTGGCGGTACTGAGTTCATTNCGCCAAATGTNCCCTTCGAGACAGCGAACGCTGTTGCACTGAACTAACACAGAGGTCATCCAGACAAGTGCCCCAGTGGTGGGTTAGCGGCTGACCGTATCTTCTAATTTAATCGTAAAATGAAGATATAAAACAAAATGTTATACAAAAAAAGGTATGATTCATTTTTTGTGCAAATGCACTTTATCCAGGGCAAGCAATTCAATGAGGCACATGTAACCTCATGCGCTTGTCTAGATATTTCACATTTGAAGATTTTTCCTGAATGCTTCAGCGGGCCACTGAAAACACTGTGGTGGGCCACATGCGGCCCGCTGGCCTGTAGTTGGACCACACTGACTTGATTAATAAAAGTGGGACAAAAACTATTTGTTGTCAAATAATGACAATGAAGTTTGTCAACAAAAACGTGTGACCGTCCACTAAACAACCATACATAAAGTGATATAACCAAGTGAAAGAGCCAACGTCAACTTAAAAAAGAAGCACAGCACTTACAATGACTACGTAACTTAACTATAAAGTTAAAATTCCTCCCCTAAACTCATGAAATTCCTTCCTGGGAAGGAATTCCTCCCAGGTTGGGAACCACTGGCACAGAGGATTGAAACACTTTATTTTCAAGTTCGGCGTCAGCTCTTTTTTCGTGGTACGGCCAAAGTCAGCAGAAATCATGGATTCATATAACTATTGTTCCCCAAAGCAAGCGGTTCTTTTGTGATTCTGTATTCTCTACAAAAGATGATCTGTTTTCGTTAATCGAAGTAAGCGATACCCGGGAGCGTTTTCTGCCACAGTTGCGGGTCTAAATCCAACCTGAACTGAAAACTTGATACCAGGAAGTAAAAGTTAGTGCTTACAGGCTATTTCATTCTTAGCATTTTCAATAAATTAGTAGAAAAATTGCTCTTGACTATTCTGCACCACGAATTCTGCAAATTAAGAACCACTGCGTGCAATGTATCTATTACTATCAAATTTACTGGTATCTATTACTATCAAAAAAGTGTTTGCGTAAAGGTAATCGAGAGCTAGACAATATTTTCGAGGGCGGCAACACGGCCCCGAATGAAAATGTGTATATCTGAAAAACAAACCTACTGAAAACGCTAGAAATCACGGAAATTTAACGAAGAGAACTTCTGAACTGCACGAAAAAGTTATACATTCCAAGAAAAGATCGCAATACCATTTGTTCTTTAGAAGAATCTAGGAAATGTTTTCATTTCTGTTGAAGATCTAAGGCAATTGCAGAACCAAAGTCGGCACAACAAAAGATAGATTTTTGAGGAGGCACTACACATAAGATGTGCATACTTTCACGATTTTCAGACAAACGGCCAAATAGGTCACACCTGTGTGGGGCCTCAAAAGCTAAGATGGCCTATGGCCCCGCGCTCCCTAAATCCGTCCCTGCCCATAGGTGATCATATCACACATCCGTACTCGAGAAAGGAGTGCCTTATCACTTATGACAAGCAAATGTTATTCCTGGAAACACAGTTATTCTACAACACTCACTAACAGAACGATACTGCGATCGATTACCATATGCGTGAAAGCCATAGTTAATGACTTACTGAAAGTCAGAAATAAGGTTGATATTAATGATATTTTACACAAGTCTACTTGACGTTTGAGCTCAAGCATGAATTTGAGCTTGACTTTAAAAGGTGTTTCAATTCTGACGCTATTCAAAACTGTGGGCCTACTCCAAAATGATATTCTATGGCAGGGGTTCTACGGCAGGGATGGGCATTTCATTTGTCACGGGGCTCACTTTGAGACGGTCGCGTTTAGCGGAGGGTCATGCTTTCCACTGGAAATGGAAGCAAGTCGATAGTAATAGTAGCAAGTCTCGTTTCAAGTTAGCCTCAGCACTACTGTAACATTTGCTGCGATAAGTTGGAAGAAATATTAGATTTAAAGATTTTTCCTAAATGTTTCCGCGGGCCACTGACAACGATGTGGCGGGCTACGTTTGGCCCACAGACCACTAATTGCCCACCCCGTTTCTGCAGTGTTCTTTATTCGAAGCTGAAAAAACATCAAGTCAAGCTTGTGAACAAGGCGCATTCTGGAATACAGCCCGTGCACTTTCCACCAATCAAAACAAAACCACCTTGCATTGCAAATCCGAAGAACTCTACATGCAACAGCACCTCATGGAGAATTTTTAACCATTTGCAGTATTAAAGCCAGTACATACGTTAAAAATCGCCATCTATCAATGAGGTACATCCCCTTAGTGCACTTAAAGTTGGTGCACTCTTATTAGTAAATTTTTTGCAGATGATTCTTAATTGCATCAACTAGTAGTTTGGCTCTAACAACTTCCCATATTATTTCAATAAATAATAACAAATAAATAGTAAACGAAAGATATCAAAAACTTTGTGACTTGGTACGGTCACTTGTAGTGCTTCCCATATAAAATCAAAGGTTTCTAATATTCAGCTTTGTGCATCCAGTTTTGGGAAGAGAGGACCCATTGTAAACTCTTTTTGTTAATGCAAATTTAAATGTGAAAGTGAAACAACAGACAGACCTAAAAGCAACATTTACCGTGAAAATAGGGTTGCTGCTGTTCTGTAGTGCCTACATACGAGCCGCCACTGACTAAATGATGAAGTACTCTTTTCTCTAGTGCAGATGTGTGATGTGATCACCTATGGTTGTTTCTGTTTTTGGAATATTGAGTAAGGCGACAGGAAGAATTTGGTTCACTTTGTGATCAAATTGTAACTTTTTTGAGTCCATTGAATGACTGTGAAGGGACTGTAATGCGTGTGAGATGGGTAGACTTCAGTGGATCAGCAAACAACGAGCAAAATGCTGGTACTTTCGTCGGGTTAATGTGTGCTTATAACTTGAAAGATACTAGTGCCACACCAGTCATTCACCCCACAGCATGTCACTGCAACATAGCAATACACGGAAGCAGAACCGTCGCCAGAAAGTTTACAATGGGGGGTTTTGCGGTTCTGCGGGGGGACTTGACATTATAAAATTAACCAAAACTCCACTGATTAATAGTGTTTCACGTTTCAATTTTGGGGGCTTGGAACTTTGTTTGGGGTAGCTAAGCCCACCAAAGACCCCCGTGGCGACGGGACTGCACGAAAGTCTAACAATTGGGTCGTAGGAAGAGAAATGTCATACGTCATAACAATCAGCGCCGCCATGGAAAACCTGATGCTTTTCAGTCTATATAAAATCTTTGTTGGGAAGAGTTGCAGCCACGGTTGTGGAGTCGGAGTCGTAAAGAGTAGGAGGATTTTGGGTGGAGTCGGAGTCGGATTCCTAACAACACCTGTAGTCGAAGTCGGATTTTTCTGTCCGACTCCGGCTCCGGGAGTCCAATTGGATCATTTTTACATCACACTGGTAAGATGGGAATTCCTGTTAAAATGCTGCAATTTCTCATGAAACTTTTGTTGAAACAGATAATTTTGCTGTGTACCACGATTTCCATTGAGTGTTAGTGTGCTACAAAATTCTTGTCAGGCAAACTTCATCACTTTATGGAGTCGGAGTCGGAATTTCGGAAAGATCGGAGTCAGGAGTCGGAGTTTAAAGATTTGGAAAGGTCGGAGTGGAACATTTTGCCTCCGACTCCGGAAGCCTGATTGCAGCACACCCATAAATCATAGTCACGAGCCGCCACTGGTGCGCAGCGAAACACATATTTTATATTAAATTTACATATAATACTTCAGCCTGGATGTATTTGCACCACAGTTGCTTGAAGTGCAAACAGCGGGTTTTAAATGTAATGATATTTGCGAATATATCAAAGTTAGAAAAATATTTTTAGTAAAATGTAGAGCGATCTCTTTGAAACAATTAAGCTGTATGGATAATCGCATATGGGTCGATTTTTCTGTTGATTTGTTTTTCTTAAAGGGTTACAGTTTTTTGAAGAACTGAATTGCGAGGACCATTTGCGTTTGTTGCTGCGTTTCATCGTAAAAAAAACAAACGTGGGTAACGCAGAAAGTTTTTCTGCATTCGACTGAAAATGTTACATTTTACAAACAGTGCAACCTCAGTGAAATTTTCAGGAGACTTTTCGCTTTGTTTCTATTTCACATTAACCTAACACCAACAATCCAGTGCAAGTTGGATTAATACATGTTGGACCTGCTTTTACACGTAGTAGTGTACTGATGCGTGGTTTTTCTATAGCAGTGTTTTGAAAAGAAATGCTTTCAGGCTATAAATTTGAAATTTCTGTAGATAGCTATTGGTAAGGGAACTTTCTGATGGGGAAATTTTCGTGTATTGAAAGTGAAGCGGACCAACCAGATGTTTATCATCTGTGGCTATGTTACAACCAAACCAATCATTTGGAATGGTATTTGGATCGCTAAATCGTCGTTATAGTAATAGTGCAACTCGCTACTTACAGTATAAGACATTGTATGCAGTTGAAGCCATGGGCGCAATTAGGTGGGGTCACCGGAGACGCGTCCCCCACTTTCCCAGAGAGTGGGAATATAATACGCCATGTTCCCCACATTTTTCTCATTAGGTTTCTTAATATATTGGTTTCACACCAAGCTGCCCCCCACATTTTACAACAAAATTGGGCCCATGGTTGAAGTTAACACGTTTATATAACCCCTAATTCAATTTTGAAAAAGCTCAGCCCAACTTGATTCTCGTCTTACCTAAGCTGGTGATGGACCTATATCTTCAAATTCACTCTTCTGCTGTACCACCACAGCCTTGTTTTGCATTGGCCTTGTTGCAGTTTTTCAGCAGTTTTAAAGTTTTTCTGAAGATCAATTGTTTTCTTTTAAACTCTAACGAAACCCATTACTTGCAATACGACATTAGCTGAATCGTATGATTTCGCGCAGCTTTTTCAATGGAGTTCCTCTTCTCTCCACAACGCACGGCGGAATAGACTCCCTTCTTAGAGGAATAACGAAAGATCAATCTCTTACCTTTGATTCAACCTTTGCGAACGACATGAGAAATTTTCTTTTTGCACCGACAGGTATCATGTATATGTCACAATACCAGTGTTTCTTGATCAGTGGGGTAACTAGGGGAGGGCTAGGGGCTTCGGGCCCCAGGTAGCATCTTCTGGGGGCGGTAATTTTTAATTAAAAATTATTCATTGAAAGTACTTTAAAAGTTTTAACTCTTTTTTATTAATTATATACAAATTTTTAAAGTTTTTCAAAGTCCTAAACTTTTTCAGTTTAAGTATTTAGAATCCCTAAACTGGTAGCGTAGCAAACAAGGAAATGTGGGTGTGGAATGATCAAATTGACAAAATGTTTGCTTAGAACCCTACCCTTTAAGTCCCGCGCCCGACAAAATGTTAGCGATGGTTTCAAACGCTTTAAATTCTATAACTCGCCAACTACTATAGCTACAGAGCTGTTCAAACCATCCACGGATTCAGCAAGTCTTCTAGTTTCGATCAAAAAAAATATATATTTGATTTGGATGCGGGGTTTTCTCTTGGTGAAGTCACAAACAGGCCCGCAACCAGCTTGGGACACCAGGAGGAGGGAAGAGTTTTTTGAGAGGGGCCCAATTTTTTTGAACTATGTCCAATAGTTTAAATTGTGCCCAACACATTTTTCCAGGAGGGGCGAAAATTTTATGGTTGCGGTCCTGGTCACAAAGAAGTATGTTTATGAATTTTTGACCCACTTTAACTAGCCCTGGGCGCTAATCAAATGAGCCATTTTTATAGTCCAAACTTTGTGTGGAAACTAGACGATCATTCGCGTCTTTAGAGCCATTGATTGACCTTCTAGCATGTCTGGAACTAACTTTATGGCCTAATAACCCCGTCGTGCACAAAAGTCCAAAATTGCATGACTCTCCCACTGGCGGCTAGTGCGGCTCGCGATACCTCGCCGCGAGAATATGATAGAGAGCTATTCAAACTTTTGAAAGATTCGTGAAGTCTTCCTGTTTGCACTTAAGAAAACGTATGAGATTTGGGTTTGAGGTTTTCGGTGGGTGTCGTTAGAATGAGGGAAGGTTTTGCTTTTTTAATGACGTCATCGACTGGAGACAATGAGCCGAAATTGTGGCTCAAACTTTGGTTTTATTCTAGGCTGGAATATGAAGCTGTAGAGACCTAGATCGATTTCCTGGTGTTTCTGGTGCCCAAGTTATAGCCAAAAGACCCCTAATCTTGTAAGGATTCCCTAGGGAATTAGTTGAGATTCCCCTTAGTAATTTATGCTTATTTTGCCATGACTTTCGAACCAGAAATGCTATAAACGGGTCGCCCTCAGAAGTCAAGATCGTGGATTTTGAAGTTATAATCGGCCATAACTCGCGACCAGATTGCGCTAAAGAGTCAGTGAAGATATTGTCGGATTCGGAAGACAGCAACGTTATTTTGAGGTACGTTGCGCGTACTTGTGACGCCATTGTGACGTGTTTTGAGGGAAAAGCCCGTTTTTCACGTTGCCAAAAAATTTAGCGTTTTTTTTTCAGAAAGCCGTGAAGCGAAAACTAAACACGTTGGAAACAAAGTTTCTTCATAAAAATTGTCAGTTATGACTGTAACTTTACGAATGTAATTGAAAGAATAGAAGTTTTGGTAGGGATCAATTTACCCTTCAATTGTCCAAAGAATCATTTGAAAATTGCAGAACAGGTTTCCCTTGGTTTCTTACAACATTCTACCAAATTTCAAGCGAAAATATTGAGAAGAAAAGAAGCTATGGAAGAACTTGCACCTAATTTTACGTAATCCCCTAATCTAATAAGGGATTAGTTAATTAGTTTGTTGCTTTCAAGCCATAACTTTCGAACCACTAACGCTAGAAAATCAATCAAGACCTCTGAAGATTTAGATTTTCACCTAGTTTTGTTTGCAACAAAAAATCGATCAACCACCTCTAGTTTTTTTCAAGCCCTGATGACGTCTTCCGAAAATCACGTGACATAGCCCATTTTTTTCGCCAAAAACTTCTCTCCCCAAAACAGTGATGACACACTTTGGTTGGAATTTTTTTTAGTTGTGGTCTTCAGACGTAGTTCAAAGCAAAAAACGTTTCGATAAAGCTCATAGGGAAACGTGAAAGGAATTTTTTGAATTGTTTTGAAAACTGCCAAAAAACACTTGCGGAAAATCAGAAATTTGCATTTTTCTCAACATTTTCAAATGCAAAGGTACCTTTTTTTAAACTGATCGAATCGAATCCTAACTTCCAAACCCCAGGATGTCTTTACTGATTCTCTAGCGCAATCCGTTCGGGAGTTACAGTCGATCATAATTTCAAAAGCCAGGATCCTGGCTTCTGCAGGCGTTAAAGGGTGGTTAGTGGGATATTTTCAATAAATGCCACAAGCTGTAGCGTTGTCATTAGGTGGGCTTATCAACATTAAATTTTGGCGGTTGGAGTGAAGAACATTTTGCAAAGGTAATGTTGCTCAGTTTCAATGGAACTGATATTTTTCTGTATGACGTAATTGTGTCGGAAAATGACCTTCTTGAAGCGAGATAGTGCAGTTGGTGTATTTGCGTGGGTAATTTAGAGGTCAGCTCGTAGGCTTGAACTGCAAGTAGAATGAATCAGTGCCAGCCAATAAGCAATAAGCGGCTTCGCAACAGGCTAGACACCTTTGTTCAATGGCATGGAAAGCGGAACTTTTTCAAAGTGGGGGGAGCAAGAGCACTTCAAAAAACTATAGAAAATTTGTGAGCAGGCTCGGACACAGGGGGGATGCAGGGGATGCATCACCCCACCACATTTCATTGGAAATCATCGCAAAAAATATTTTTTACTGCAAATAACCCGCTAAAGATGCTAAAAATTAACTTATGCTAATATTTAGTCAAAAACACTTCTTCGTTTCATTAGATTAGCTGGCCTTGTTGATGGAACCTGATATAAAATAGTCAGTGATCGCCTGGGCGTCGGCAGGGCGCGGGGTGCAAAACGAACATTTGCACCCCGCTTGAAAATTGGGATTACGAACCAAATATTTCTGGAAAAGCTGAAGTCGGCATCTTAATTCCGATCAGTTGATTTGATTCTTGCAATGACAGTTTTTTTGCCGGTATGAAATTCACACTGCACAAGAGTCAGGTTCACAGTTATAGTGCCATGCAGTGAGGAGATTACAGTTCACTCATGTCCCCTCCTTTGCCTGTAGAGGCGGGTTGAAAAAGTTGCGAGCGGATTGTTCTACTGTTGGTCTTCGTTGCATAACAATAACATGACAACAAATCTGCAAAAGTTCACTTTATATTACGGTGGCAGGCGTTTTGTTGCGCGAAACTGTTGAACGCACACATCTTCGCAGGTAATGCAGCGAGACAGTGACATGCTGATAGCGGTAAGCCACGAACATTTATACTTTGTGAAACAAAGTTTGTCCATCAGATATTGAATCCGTGCATACATAGAAATAACATCCGCCAGGCGTCAGTTCCATCTTCTCTACCCATGGCGAGTGCTTGTCACGTCTCACAAAAATTCGCAACAACATTTTGCCGGGTGTGGCGGTGGTCAAATCTGAAGCAAAAAGATTACCACAATTATTCATTTCTTCTTCTTCTTCTTCTTCTTCTTCTTCTTCTTTCAAGGCAGTTCTTCTAACCACTGCTTGGGCGCACTAGTTCTCGGAGCAGGTGTTGAGCTGTCATTCGATTGTCTCATCGTCAAGTACCGTCAGGCCGTGCAGTCCATGAGGAGATCGATGGATTGGACATTGGTGAACAACATGGTCGACGGTTTCTTCTACGCTACTCTCACAGGCCGCGAAGGAGGCACACCCCATTTGTACAAGCAGAAGCGGAAATGCCCGAGACGGAAGCGGCTAAGCCGGACCCAGGCTCTTCTTGGCAGGGTCACTCGCTATGAGGCGCCGTGCATCTGCACTCGATGGACGGGTGAGCGCTGCGTGAAGCAGGTGTCGAGGCTCCATGGCACGGTGTGCTAGAGACAGTGTGGCTCCATTGCGACGAAGCTCAGCAGGCTAGATACCTGCGAAGATTGGAAGGTGGTCCGCTAGTGTTGGACGCAGGCATCGAGTCACAATTCGCAAGGCGTCACTGATGGCGGGGTCAGTGAGGCGTGTATGAGCACTGCGGTACCTGACAGGAGCGCAGTACTCTGCCAAACAGAGCTAGCAAGCCGCCTCAGCAGTGCGACGCGTGATGTCAGCTTCTTACTTCAAGGTGTCGGCGTGTACGTGAGAGACCTGTCTAACGTTACTCTGAGCTATTTGGGCTCGTGGCAGAAGGGCAGGATTTCGTTGTTGAAGTTGACTTTCAGCACACGTTTAACTTCCTTGTTGGTAAGGTGAAAGGTTGCCGACACCGTTTTTGTAGTGTTGAGCTTTATCTTTCAAGTCTGGAGGTATTCACCTATGGTTGCCATGTCCTTGCTCAACGCCCTTTCCACCGTCTGCCAATCTCTATCAGCATGCATGATTGCTAGATTGTCAGCATATGCATACCGGTGCTAAGTGTAAAGCTACGATTGCCAAACATCTCCATGAACATGTGGTCCATGTGTCTATCAGGCAGCAATCGCAGCAGCTTGCAGGTGCGGCCGCGGTGCCATACAGCATCGTAGGCTGCTATGAGATCGACAAACACAGCTCCAGGCTTAGCCGAAAAGCTATCTTCAATGTTCTGTGTCAGCAGGGTGACCTGGTCTACGGTCGACCTCTCATATCGAAAGCCCGCCTGCTCCTGTGAAAGCAATGGGTCGACGATTGGTTCGACACGAGCGTAGATGAGTCTCTCGAGGATTTTAAAGCGGACACACAGCAGAGATATTGGGCGGTAGCTCTTTGGGTCCCCCAGTGGCTTTTCTGGCTTAGGGATCGCAACTATTAGTGCTCTTCTCCAGATCTTTGGAATTTTGAGTTGGCGTATGCAGGAAGTGAGAAAGTCGCAAAAGCAAGATTTAAGAGCCGACCCGGTGTGGAGCATAAACTCCCGGAAGATGGAATCCAATTCCGGAGACTTTCCCGGCTTCAGGCGTCTGAGGGCAGCATCAAGCTCCTCCAGCCTAAAGGGTTTAGAGATAATGTGGCCATCAGTGTTGGAAGCTTCCATAGTCCAGACAGCGGCTTGTTGACAAGCCTGGCCGACTTTTGTCCCCCGGTCCTGTGTGCCCCGTTCTTCACGAGTTGCAAGGCGATGGAATTTGTGGAGACGGGGCACAGGCGAGAGGAGCGTCCAGACCTACCAGGCAGTTTGTTGATGGTTCTCCACGCCTTGCGGCTAGAATGCGAGAAGTCGATGGAATTAACAGCTTCCTCCCATCGCTCCTGCTCTAGCCGAGACAGTAGGGACGAAGCGGCTCTATCAGAGTCAGTTCCCACTGGGGCTCAGATGAAGGAACGATAGAAGGTCTCGCACTCTTTTTCCCAGCATGGCAGATAGTTCTTGCGACGGTCACGTGGGATACATTGTTTGGCCGCGGATAATACGCTCTCGCGAAAATCCTGGTATGCCCTCTCAATATTTAATGTGTCCTCCGGAGGTGGCAATCTCTCAACGGATTCACCTGTGAGAAGGAAAAAGCGCTTCCAATCAGCCTTGCGAAAGTTCCAATGCTTCACCGAATCGCTATGGGCAGGAACCTTGTGTCTTGGTGGCGTTATGAATGAGGGTCGATGTTGCGTCTGCGGGAAGTTTCCTAGAACACGTCTGTCCGGCAGTCGACTGTCCTGGCCGAAACTCGCGAAGGCTAGATCCAGGTTGGTGCCAACGTTCCATCGATGAGAGGAGAAACTGGCTGTTTCCTTTGGGTCATGCAACAGTCCAAGGTTCATGGGTATTCTCCAGAAGTCCAGGCCCTCACCGTCAGGAGATGTTTTGTTGTAACCCATGTTGACATGTTGGCAGTTGAGTTAATGGAAAAGAACTGCGTAATTTTTGCGTCAAATCATTAATAAGCTGTATTTTATTAATTTTTTGGACTGTGATTTTGAATTTCTTATGCTTT